>FWPV01000862.1_pt1 | contig 89802 bp, 85 predicted proteins | sample 2228371 | NCBI WGS metagenome assembly FWPV01 (sample SAMEA103939776, study PRJEB20133) | metagenome
ATCGTCGGCACCGCTGCGGTCGGGCGATGCCATCGACCAGGAGGCGCGGGCGACGCGGTCCCGCGCGGCCAGGCGCCGGGGCTGGGAACGCGGCGGCAACCTGCCCCGCGCGGTCACGGCGCGGGGGGCGGAAACCGCGCTGGTCGCCCCGCCCGGGCGGCTGCACGAGGCGCTGGCCGACCTGCCGCTGCCCGCCCTGCGGCTGCCTGCGGATGTGGTCGACCGGCTGGCACGCCTTGGCCTGCGCCGGATCGGCGACATCATGGGCCTGCCGCGCGCGGCGCTGGCCCGGCGCTTCGGGGCCGACACGCTGCGCCGTCTGGACCAGGCACTTGGGCTGGAACCCGAACCCGTCAGCCCCGCCCGCCCGCCGATGCATTTCGCCGTGCGCCTGACCCTGCCCGACCCGATCGGCCTGCGATCAGACGTCGAGGCCGCGCTCGACCGCCTGCTCCCACCCTTCTGCGACAAGCTGAAAGCCCGCGGCCGCGGGGTGCGGCGTGTCCTCTTTCAGGGCTTCCGGGCCGATGGTGGCGTGGCCTCGGTCGAGGTCGGCCTCGCCCGCGCCACCGACAGCCCCGACCGCATCCGCCCGCTTCTGCACCTCAAGCTGGACCAGATCGACGCGGGCCTCGGGATCGACTGCCTGCGACTGGAGGCCTTGGCGACCGAGGCCGTCAGCGCCCTGCAGCATCGCGGACAGCTCGAGGTGACGGCACAGGCGCTTGCCGGACCCGCGCCAGGCCAGCCGCTGGAGGATCTGATCGGCCGGCTGGGGGCAAGGCTGGGCACCGAGGCGGTGCTGCGCCTGCATCCCGCCGACAGCCATGTGCCGGCGAAATCCGCCAAGGTCCTGATGGCCGCCTGGAGCCAGCCGCATGACGGACCCTGGCCCGCGCCCTCCGGCCCGCGCCCGCTGGTGATGTTCCGCCCCGAACCCGTCGATGCCCCGGAAACCCCCGACCTTCCCGCCCGGTTCCGCTGGCGGCGGCGCGAGTTCACCCTGCGGATGGCGGCAGGCCCGGAACGGCTGCAACCCGAATGGTGGTTCGAGGACCCCGACTGGCGCGGCGGCACCCGCGACTACTGGCGGGTGGAGGCGGAAGGGGGAGAACGGCTCTGGCTCTTTTACGGGCGCGGCGGGGCGGTCACCGACCAGTGGTATTGCGAGGGCGTCTTCTCCTGACCACAGCATGGCCTTGCGATGGCCCCCGGACCGTGGGACTCATCACAAATGAAATCCAGAAGCCGCATTTCCGTCCACCAGACCCAGCGCCTGGCGCTGACGACAGGGCTTGCCACCTCGATCCGCATCCTGCGCGCCGACGCGGCGGGCCTCAGCCGGTATCTCGAGGAAGCGGCGGCCGAGAACCCGCAGATCCTGCTGGCGCGGCCGCAGGTGCAGGACTGGATCCCGCGCTGGAAATCCGCCTTCGCCGGGGATGCCGAACGGCCAGAACAGGAAGCCGCCGGGCCAAGCCTTGTCGCCCATGTCCTGGGGCTGGTCGAGGCCCTCCGACTGACAGCCGCCGACACCCGCATCGCGATGGCCCTGGCCGAGGCGCTGGAGCCCTCGGGCTGGGTCGGGCGCTCGCTTGCCTCCATCGCGGGGCAGCTTGGCGTGGCGATTCCGGCGGTGGAAGCCGTGCTTGCCCGGCTGCAGGCCCAGGCCGAGCCGACCGGGCTTTTCGCCCGCAACCTGGCCGAATGCCTGCGGCTGCAGGCGCAGGAGGCGGGCGAGTTCGACCCGCCGATGATGGCGCTTCTCGACCGGCTGGACCTGCTGGCCAAGGGCGAGATCGACCGGATCGCCCGCGAGGCCGGGATGGAGATTGCCGATCTCCGCCAGGCCTTCGGGCGGCTGCGCAGCTATGACCCGAAGCCCGGTGCCGGGTTCGAGGCCTTTGCCGCCCCGATCCGCGAGCCCGATCTCATCGCCGAGAAGGGGGCTTCGGGCTGGATCGTGTCGCTGAACCGATCCGCCCTGCCCTCGGTCTCGGTGGCCGAGGGCAGGGCCAAGGGTCGGGCCGAGGCGCGGGCGCTGATCAGGATGATCGAGGGGCGGAATGCGACCCTCCTGTCGGTCGGGCAGGACATCCTGACCCGGCAGACGGCGGCGCTGGAACAAGGTCTCGGGGCGCTCGTGCCGATGACGATGGCCGAGATCGCCCAGGCCCTCGGCCTGCATGAAAGCACGATCAGCCGCGTGGTCGCCGGAACAGCCGTCGACACCCCGCGCGGCACCTGGTGGTTGCGGACGCTGTTCACCAAGGCCCCGCGCGAAGGCGGCCCTGCGGCGGGGGCACTGCGCGACCGGCTGGCGCGGCTGGTGGCGAACGAGGATCCCGATCACCCCCTGTCCGACGAGGCGCTTGCGGCAGCACTCGCGGACGGGGGCGCACCCATCGCCCGCCGCACGGTCGCGAAATACCGCACGATGCTGAACCTGCCCCCCGCACATCGCCGTCGCAGGCGGCAGTGATGTCGTTTCCGGGGCTGACAGCGGCCCGGTCCTGCTCTAGCTGGCGGGAAACAGGGCTGGGTCTGGGGCAAGCATGTCGATCTTTCTGGGTGTCGATACCGGGGGCACCTATACCGATGCGGTGATCCTGGACGAGGCGGCGAATGCCGTCCTCGGCAAGGCCAAGGCGCTGACCTCGCGCCACGATCTGGCCGTTGGGATCGGCGAGGCGGTCGATGCGGCGCTTGCGGCGGCGGGGGTGAAGGCGGCGGATGTGGCGCTGGTGTCCCTCTCCACCACGCTGGCCACGAACGCCCTGGTCGAAGGTCAGGGAGCGCGGGTGGCGCTGGTCTTCATCGGCTTCAACGACGCCGACCTTGGCCGAGGCGGGCTGACCGACGCGCTGAAGGGCGACCCCGTGGTCAAGCTGCCCGGCGGCCACACCCACGCCGGGACCGAAGTTGCCGCACTGGATCTCACCTTTCTGGAACAGCAGGTCCGCGCCCTTGGCGACGAGGTCTCGGGCTTTGCCGTCGCCGCGCAGTTCGCCACCCGCAACCCGGCGCATGAGATGGCTGCGCGCGACCTGATCCGCCGCGTCACCGGTCGGCCGGTGACCTGCAGCCATGAGCTTTCCGCCAACCTCAACGGCCCGAAACGCGCGTTGACGGCGGTGCTGAACGCGCGGCTGATCGGCATGATCGACCGCCTCGTCGCCGCCTGCGAGCGGCATCTGGCGCAGATCGGCATCGACGCGCCGCTGATGGTGGTGCGCGGCGACGGGGCGCTGATCTCGGCGGCCATGGTCCGCGAACGCCCGATCGAGACGATCCTGAGTGGCCCTGCCGCCAGCATCGTCGGCGCGCGCTGGCTGACCGGGGCATCGGACGCGCTGGTCAGCGACATCGGAGGCACCACGACCGATGTGGCGCTGCTGCGCGGCGGGCTGCCCGAGATCGACCCGCAAGGCGCCCGCGTCGGCGGCTTCCGCACCATGGTCGAGGCGGTGGCGATGCGCACCACCGGCCTTGGCGGCGACAGCGAGGTGCATCTGGTCACCGAAGGGTTGAAGGGCGGCCTGCGCCTTGGCCCCCGGCGGCTGATGCCGGTGTCGCTGCTGGCCGTGACCCATGGCCCGATGGTCCATGCGGCGCTGGACCGCTGGCTGTCCTCCGAAGCGGTGGGCGAGATGGATGGCCGCTTCGTCGTGCCCATGACCGGCCAGCGCGGCGGCCTGAACGCCCGCGAGATCGCCGTGCTGGACCGGATCACCCAACCGATGCCGATGGCCGCAGCCCTGACCTCGCGCCTGGAAGTCGCGGCGCTGGAGCGGCTGGTGGCGCGCGGCCTGGTGATGATTTCCGGCGTCACGCCCTCGGACGCAAGCCACGTTCTGGGTCGGCTGGACGCCTGGGACGGCGCGGCGGCGGAAAAGGCCCTGCGGCTGATCGCCAAGCGCCGCACCGGGGCGGGCGACCGTTTCGCGACCGGGCCGGAGGTCTTTGCGCAAGCCGTGGTGGATCAGCTGACCGAGCAGACCGTCGACTGCCTGCTGGAAGCCGCCTTTGGCGAAGACCAGGCCTTTGCGACCGAGGCCCCGGAAACCCTCGCCCGCCATGCGCTGACCAAGGCGGGCCTCACGCCCCATCGCGGCGTGGTCGAGGTCAGCGTCAAGCTCGGCGTCCCGGTGATCGGCCTGGGCGCCTCTGCCCCGTCCTATTATGGCGCGGTGGGAGAGCGGCTCCACTGCCCGATGATCCTGCCCGACCATGCCGGGGTCGCGAATGCCATCGGCGCGGTCGCAGGCCAGGTCAGCCAGCGCGCGACGGCAACCGTCTCCTCCCCCGCCGAAGGCCGCTTCGTCGCGCATCTGGCCGATGGCTTGCAGGTCTTTGCCACCGCCGAAGCCGCTCTTGCCGCGACCGAGGCTGCTGTTGCCGCCGAAGCCTCGAGCCGCGCCCGCGCGGCCGGGGCGGTCGATCTGCGGGTCACCGTCGACCGCGCGGTGAAGCAGGTCGAGATCGAGGGCCGGACCATGTTCATCGAGGCGAGGCTCACCGCGACCGCCTCGGGTCGGCCAAGGGTGGCGCATTGACCGCAGGCTCATCGCTTCCTTCGGTCGCTCCTCGCTGGTGCTGACCGACGAGAAGACGGCGTCGCGCGAGGAGGCTTGCCGCAGAACCGATTCACCCTTGACCTCGGACCCCCGCGCCCTTAATCCGCCGCCCAGTGGCTAGGTAGCTCAGCTGGTTAGAGCGCGCGACTCATAATCGCGAGGTCGAGGGTTCGAGTCCCTCCCTCGCCACCACCTTCTCCCCCCTGAGCTCCGACAGATCCCGCCTGGCGCAACTTGGCCAGCGAGTGTCGCTTTCCGTCTTGCCAGCCTCGGCGTTCCGGCGCAAACAAGGGGGGATGGTTCCCGGCCAAACCACGCGCGGCCGGGTGAAAAGGGAACGGGGTGAGGTGTAGGCAACAGCCGCCGACTCCCCGACTGCCCCCGCAACTGTAAGCGGCGAGCGACCTCCGAAAGCCACTGACCGAAAGGTCGGGAAGGTGGGGGGAAGCGGCGACCCGCGAAGTCAGGAGACCTGCCATCGACGCAATCAACCGACCCGGGCGGGGTGCCCCGGATGGAGTGTTCGATGGACGGCAATCCGACGGGGCCTCGCGCCCACGGCTCTTCCATGGCGCGACCAGCGCCACAGCAGATTCTTGTCTGCACAGCCTGCACGCACAAGGGCGATGCCTGCGGGCCGGGCTTCCACCTTCTCAAGCAGCTTCGGGCTGCGGTTGCGACGGCGGGGTTGGGCGAGCGGTTCGAAATCTCGGGAACCGCCCGCCTTGCCGCTTGCGTCCCCGATCACGGCGAACCCTGTGTCGTCGGCTGGCGCGCGACCGAAAAGGCCGCCTGGCTTTTCGGCGACATCCACCCGGATCAGCCGCTTGACGATCTTGTCGACTTCGCCCGCACCGCTGCGGCGCTCGACGACGGTCGGCTGATCGGCTGCGACCAGCCCCAGTGGCCGTGCCAAGCCACCCTCGCCCGCATGCCCGCCGCGATGATCGTCACGCGGGAAGGGCCGATCCAGTGACCGTCCTCGAACTCCGCAACGTCACCTGGGGGCCGACGCGGGCGCCCGCGATCCTGCACGACATCTCCTTCACGCTTGCGGCAGGCGAGATCCTTGCCATCTGCGGCGCGAACGGGGCGGGGAAATCCTCGCTGCTCCGCCTTCTCTACCGGCATCAGGCCCCGCTTTCGGGCAGCGTGGTGCTGGATGGCCGCGACCTCTGGCTGCGCCCCGCGCGTGAGGCCGCCCGCATCGTCGCCGCCGTGTTGCAGGAACAGCCGACCGACTTTGCCCTGACCTGCCGCGAGATCGTCGCGCTTGGCCGCCTGCCGCACCGGCAGGGCCTGGGGCCGGGCACCCGCGACCGCGCGATCACCGATGCCGCGATCCTCCGCATGGACCTGAGCCACCTGGCCGACCGCCGTTTCGGCACCCTCTCGGGTGGCGAGCGGCAGCGCGTGATGGTCGCCCGCGCGCTGGCGCAGGAACCCCGGATTCTTGTCCTCGATGAACCCACCAACCATCTCGACATCCGCCACCAGCTTGAACTCCTCCGCCTGCTGCGGGGCCTCGGCCTTGCCGTCATCTGCACGCTGCACGACCTGACGCTCGCGGCCGAATTCGCGGACCGCGTCCTGATCCTGGATCAGGGCCGCATCGTCGCCGACGCCCCGCCGGACGAGGCGCTGACCGAAACCACCATCGCCCGCGCCTTTCAGGTCGTCCCCCGGATCGACCGCACCGGCGCAACCCCCCGTTTCTCCTTCCAACTGGATCACTAGATGAAAACCGCTCTCCTCGCCGTCTTCGCCCTGTCCACTCCGGCCCTCGCCTTCCCGGTCACGGTGCAAAGCTGCAACCGTCAGGTCACCTTCGACGCCCCGCCCGCCCGCGCCATCGCCAATGACGTGAACCTGGTCGAGATGATGCTCGCGCTTGGTCTGCGCGACCGCATGGTCGGCTACACCGGGGTCTCGGGCTGGAAGACCCTGGACGAGGAGCTGCGCGCCGGGATCGCCGAACTGCCTGAACTGTCGGCGCTCTACCCGACGCGTGAGGTCCTGCTTGGCGCCGAACCGGACTTCTTCTTTGCCGGCTGGAACTACGGCATGAAGGTCGGCGGCGAGGTCACGCCCGAGACGCTCGAACCCCTCGGCATCAAGACCTACGAGCTGACCGAAAGCTGCATCTTCGTCGGACCCAAGTCCCGCAGCACCATGCAGGACATGTATGCCGATCTTCTGAACCTCGGCACCATCTTCGGGGTCGATGAGCGCGCGAAGGCCCTCGTCGCGGGTTATGAAGCGCAGCTTGCCGCGATCACCGCCTCCGTCGACCGAAGCCGCCCGCTGCGCGTCTTCGTCTACGATTCGGGTGAGGAAACCCCCTTCACCGCCGGGGCCTATGCCATCCCCACCGCCCTGATCGAGGCGGCGGGCGGCCGCAACATCATGGACGACCTGGAAAAAAGCTGGGCCACCGTGGCCTGGGAGCCGGTTGTCGAACGCAACCCGGAAGTCATCGTGATCGTCAACTACGGCGATGTGACCGCGGACCAGAAGATCGCCTTCCTTGAGGCGAACCCGGCCTTCGCCACGGTCGACGCGGTGAAGAACGACCGCTATGTCGTCCTCGACTACGTCGAAGCCACCCCCGGCCCCCGCAACATCCGCGCGGTGGAAAAGCTGGTGGCGGGTTTCTGGGGGAAATGATGGCGAAGCATGTGTCGCAGGGCTCGGGCAAGGTCGCCTTCTCGCGGCGGGCAAACTTGCGGGGTCTGCAAAGGATGCCGCGACAGACCCCGGCGCCGGCATGACCGAAACCCCGCTCGCCACGGCAACCCACCCCGTCCTGCGCCTGTCGCGCAGGGCCGGTCTCGTGCTGGGCGGCTGCGGGCTTCTGCTGCTTGCCATCCTCGTCGCCGTCTCCGTCGGTGCGATCCCCGTGCCCCTTGCCACCGTCTGGTCCATCCTCGGCAACCGCCTGGCCCCCGGCCTTGTCACCCCCGACTGGACGCCGGCGCGCGAGGCCATCGTCTGGGACATCCGCTTCCCCCGTGCGCTCCTCGCTGCCCTGGTCGGTGCGGGCCTCGGGATCACCGGGGCCGCCCTGCAATCGGTGACGCGGAACCCGCTGGCCGACCCGCACCTTCTCGGCATTTCCTCTGGCGGGGCCTTCGGGGCCATTGCCGCCCTGCTGCACACCGGCCTGTTCCTCGGTCTTCTGACCGTGCCGCTGATGGCGTTCGGCGGCTCGCTCGGTGCCACTTTCCTCGTCCTCGCCGTCGCCCGCGTGACCGGCGCGACCTCGGCCGACCGCCTGGTCCTGGCCGGCGTTGCCGTCAGCTTCATCATTCTGGCCGGGGCCAACATCCTGATCTTCCTCGGCGATCCGAAGGCCACCCATACGGTCGTCTTCTGGATGCTCGGCGGCCTCGGCCTTGCCCAGTGGAGCCACCTGGTCTACCCCGTCGCCGTCCTGGTCCCCGCGGGCCTCTGGCTCTGGACGCAGGCCCCGGCGCTCAACGCGATGTCGCTCGGCGACGAGACCGCCGCCTCCCTCGGCATCCCCGTCGCCCGGTTCCGGCTGACCGTCTTCGTCGCGGGCGCGCTCATCACCGGGGTCATGGTCGCCTTCTCCGGCCTCATCGGCTTTGTCGGCCTGATGATGCCGCACCTCGTCCGCTTCGCGGTCGGCGGCGACAACGCCCGCGTCCTGCCGCTCTCCGCCCTTGCCGGAGCGATCTTCCTCGTCGCCGCAGACACCGTCGCCCGCGTGGTGATGGCACCCGAGGATATGCCGATCGGCATCGTCACCGGTCTGGTCGGCGGGGTGTTCTTCCTCTGGCTCATGGCCCGCAAGACATGAGGATCATGATTCAGGGTGCCGGATCGAACGTCGGCAAGTCGCTGCTGGTCGCAGGCCTCTGCCGCCACTTCACACGGGCCGGCCTGACCGTCCGGCCTTTCAAGCCGCAGAACATGTCGAACAACGCCGCCGTCGCCACCGGAGGCGAGATCGGCCGCGCCCAGGCGCTGCAGGCCCGCGCCTGCCGCGTCCGGCCCCATGTCGACATGAACCCCGTCCTGCTGAAGCCCGAATCCGACACCGGCGCACAGGTGATCGTCCGGGGCCAGCGCCTGACCACTGTCCGCGCGAAGGACTATGCGGCGCTCAAACCCCAACTCATGGCCCCGGTCCTTGACAGCTTCCGCCGCCTGCAGGCGGAAGCCGACCTCGTGATCGTCGAAGGCGCGGGCAGCCCGGCCGAGGTGAACCTGCGCGCGGGCGACATCGCCAACATGGGTTTCGCCCGCGCCGCCGATGTGCCGGTGATCCTGACCGGCGACATCGACCGCGGCGGTGTCATCGCCCAGCTTGTCGGCACGCAAGCCGTCCTCGACCCCGCCGACGCCGCAATGATCAAAGGCTTCCTGATCAACAAGTTCCGCGGCGATCCCCGGCTTTTCGACGACGGCTACCGCCTGATCGAGGCGCGCACCGGCTGGCCCGGCCTTGGCGTCATCCCGTGGTTCCCCGACGCGCACCGCCTTCCGGCGGAAGACGCTGCCGATCTGGGCGGCACACGCGGGACCGGCGGTTTCCTCATCGCCGTCCCCCACCTGAACCGGATCGCGAATTTTGACGACCTCGACCCCTTGGCACAGGAACCGGGCGTCACGCTGAAGATCATCGCGCCCGGCCGGCCGCTGCCGGTCGAGGCCGACCTCATCATCCTCCCCGGCTCCAAGGCCACCATCGCCGATCTGACCCAGTTCCGCGCCCAGGGCTGGGACATCGATCTCGCTGCCGCGCTGCGGCGCGGTGCAAGGGTTCTGGGCCTTTGCGGCGGCTACCAGATGCTGGGCAGGGAAATCGCCGATCCGGCGGGGATCGAGGGCAGACCCGGCTCCGTCCCCGGCCTCGGCCTTCTCGACCTCACCACCGTGATGACCCCCGACAAGCGTGTCACCGAGACGACGGCCCACCATCCGGCGTCAAACACCCGGGTCAAGGGCTATGAAATCCACCTCGGCCGCAGCGACGGCCCCGACCGCGCCCGCCCGATGTTCCTGGTGCAAGGCCAGCCCGAAGGCGCGGTCCGCGCCGATGGCCGGGTGATGGGCAGCTACCTCCACGGCATGTTCACCGAAGACGCCTTCCGCCGCGCGTTCCTTGCCAGCCTCGGGGCTACGGCGGGAACGGAAAGCTACGACCAGACCGTCGAGGACACGCTCGACGCCCTTGCCGATCACCTTGTCGCCCATGTCGACTGCGATCGGCTTCTGCAACTGGCGTAGGTCGGGCTGCGGCCCGGCTCACCCGCCTGCGCATTCCGCCATCGTCCGCGCCAGCCCCGTCAGCAGCGCCGCATAGGCCCCCGGCCCGGGCTCCAGCGACGATCCGACCGGGTCCAGCGCGCCGCCGATCCTGGCACCCGTCCCCTCGGCCATCCGGGTGACCAACACCGGGTCGTATTGCACCTCGGGGAAGATGCACAGGACATCGCCCGCCTGCATCGTCGCCCGCAACTTCGCCAGCCGCGCGGCACCCGGCGAGGCAGCGTCGCCCAGCGCGATGCTGCCGATCACCGTCAGACCGAAATGAGCCGAGAAATAGCCGAACGCGTCATGGAAGGTCACCAGAGGCTTGTCCCTGACCGGGGCCAGGATCGCCGTCACCTCAGCTTCCAGCGTCGCGATCCCGTCCCGCGCAACCCGCGCATTTTCCGCATAGATCGCCGCGTTGTCAGGGTCGAGCCGCCCCAGTTCCGCCGCGATCAGCCCCAGCCAGAGGACGGCATTGTCGGGGTCAAGCCAGACATGCGGGTCATGCCCGGCGTCGCCGCGATGGTCCTGATCGACCGGGGTCGCGGCCGCGGCACTGCCTGCGGTGCCCGCGTCTCCATAGTTGCGCAGCTGCGTCCCTTCGGCGTCCAGCAGCCCCAGCGCCGCCGCGCCCTCCGGCCGTGTTTCCAGCGCGCCCCCCAGCCAGGGCGTCAGCCCCGGCCCGATCCAGACCACAAGGTCCGCATCCGCCACCGCCCCGGCCTGACTGGGCTTCAGCTGGAAGTCATGCTCATCCGCGCCCTTGGCCAACAAAAGCTCCGGCTGCCCCAGTTCGCCCATCACCTGTGCCACCAGGGCGTGGACCGGAGGAATGTCGGTCACGACGCGCGGCACCTCGGCCAGCGCGGGGGTGGCAGTCAGCGCAAGAGCAATGATATAACGCATCTGTCGGGCCTTCCTGTTGCGGCGTCTCTTGTGTATGTAATATCATAACACGTCAACCCCTCGGAATGCGCGCCATGACCGATTCTCACGATTGCCCCGGCTGCGCGGTGCCCGACCTGGCCTTTGCCGCACATGACCATGCCCAGTGCACGCAAGACGCCCTTGACCGGGCCGAGGCGCTGACCCGGACGGCCGGCGCCCGAATGACCCCGGTCCGCCGCCGGGTTCTGGAGATCCTGCTGGAGGAACACAAGGCGCTGGGGGCTTATGACGTCCTCGCCCGCCTTGCCACCGAAGGCCTCGGCAACCAGCCGCCCGTCGCCTACCGCGCGCTGGAGTTTCTGGTGGATCAGGGCCTTGCCCATCGCATCCAGCGCCTGAACGCCTTTGCCGCCTGCGCCCATATGGGCGAAGACCACGCCCCGGCCTTCCTGATCTGCCGCAGCTGCCACATGGTCGCCGAGACCGCAGCCACCGCCGCGCGGTCCTCTCTGGACGCCGAAGCCGCCCGCGCGGGCTTCCGCGTCGAACGCTCCACCATCGAGGCGCTGGGCATCTGCCACGGCTGCCAGGGTGCGTCATGACCCTGATCGCCGCCGCCCATGTCTGCGTCCGCTTCGGTGCGACCGAGGTGCTGCACGACATCAGCCTGACCGTGTCGAAGGGCGAGATCGTGACGATCCTTGGCCCGAACGGATCGGGAAAGTCGACGCTTTTGCGCGCGCTTCTCGGCATCGTGCCGGTGGCCGAGGGGCGGATCACCCGGGCACCCGGGCTGAAGTTCGGCTATGTCCCGCAAAAGCTGACGATCGACCGCACCATGCCGATCACCGTGCGCCGCTTCCTGTCCCTGCCCGCCCGCGTCAGCGATGCCGCCGCCGCCGGGGCGCTGGCCCGTGTCGGCATGGCCGGTCACGAGGCGGACCAGATGACCGCGCTGTCCGGCGGCCAGCAGCAGCGCGTGCTGCTGGCCAGGGCGCTGCTGGGCGCGCCGCAGCTGCTGATGCTGGACGAACCCACGCAAGGCCTGGACCAGCCCGGCGAGGCCGCCTTCTACCGCCTGATCGAGGAGGTCCGGCGTGACACAGGTGCTGCGGTCCTGATGATCAGCCACGATCTGCATGTGGTGATGGCGGCCTCGGACCGCGTGATCTGCCTGAACGGCCACATCTGCTGCGAAGGCACCCCCCGCGTGGTGTCGAACGCCCCGGAGTACCGCGCGCTGTTCGGTCTGGGCACACAAGGCGCGCTGGCGCTCTATCGCCACGACCACGACCACGGACACGAGGGCGGGCCGCATCACCACGACCACGACCACGATCATCAGCGTGGCCGCCACGAGCATGACCATGCTTGACGACTTCCTCCTCCGCGCCGGCCTTGCCGCCATCGGCCTGTCTCTTGCCACCGGACCTCTCGGATCCTTCGTCGTCTGGCGCCGGATGGCCTATTTCGGCGACGCCACCGCCCATGCCGCCATCCTGGGCGTGGCGCTGGCTTTGGCGACCGACCTGCCCATCGGCCTCGGCACACTGACCGTGGCCCTCGCCATGGCCGTCACCGTCGCAGGCCTGTCGGCCCGGGGCTGGGCGATGGACACCACCCTCGGCGTCCTCGCCCATTCCGCGCTCGCCTTCGGCCTAGTCGCGGTCAGCTTCTTTCCGGCGGTCCGCACCAACCTGTCCAGCTATCTTTTCGGCGACATCCTCGCGGTCAGCCGCGGCGAACTGGCCCTGGTCTGGCTTGGCTCTTTCGCGGTCCTGGCCCTGCTCGTCTGGCGCTGGCAGGCGCTTCTGACCGCGACCCTCAGCGAGGATCTCGCCCATGCCGCCGGCATCCGCCCCGACCGCGAACGGCTGGTCCTTGTCCTTGCCCTTGCCCTGGTCGTCGCCGTCGCGCTGAAAATCGTCGGGGCGCTGCTGATCGCCGCGATGCTGATCATCCCCGCCGCCACCGCCCGCGGCCTGGCCCGCACGCCCGAAGCGATGGCAGCCCTTGCCGTCGCCGCCGGGGCCGCCTCCGGCCTTGGCGGACTTGGCCTGTCGCTCTGGCAGGACACGCCAACCGGGCCGTCGATCATCGTGGTCGCGGCGGGGCTCTTCGCGCTGGTTTCGCTCCGCAGGCCAGGCTAGGGCGTGATGAGGACAAGTGGACTCCGGTTTTCCGCATCAATCACGCGACCACCAAGAACCGAGATCGGGACAATGTTTGCAGCAAACATCATCCCGATCCGGACGCAGATTTCCGCCGCCTTGCCCGAAGCTTGCCAAAATTCCCGGCTATACCGTGTCGGACACCGGCCCCGGCCCCACCCAAGGACTGACTTGTGATTCGTCTCATCGGCTTCGTGATCCTGCTGGCCGTCACCGCAAGCGGCTATCTGGTCTTCGACTACCGCATGTCGGCCAAATGGGCCGGGCGCGAGGCTGCCGAGGGCCTGACCTTCACCGAATATCTCTCGGGCCTGGGCGGTCGCATCGCCGGCCTGACCAGCGCCTCCGCCGCCAGCGGTTTGCCGAAAAAGCTGGCCGAAATGTTGCCGAAACCGCCCGAGGGCTGGACCGCGCGCCCCGTCGTCGCCGCGGACATCAAGCCGTTCCTGCCGAAGTCCACCCGCAACGCCGACACGAAGGCACTGGCCGCGATCGAGGCCATGGCGCGTGCCGATGGCGACCCCGGATCCGAGGTCGCGACGCTTGCCTACGAAAAGGGCGGCCGCACTGTCCTGATCCGGGCAGTGCGCTATCCCAACATCATCTTCACCAGCTCTATGGCGCTGGAGCAGCGCCTCGCCCTGCAGATGCAGGGTGCCGAGTTTCGCGGAACCGAATTCATGACGGTGCGCGGCCTTGACGTGACCGAGGATCTGCTGCCCGAAGGCTTCCGCGGCCGCTATTTCGTCGCCGATGTCGGCGCACAGATCCAGCTGCGGGTTCTGGCCCCCAGGCGGATGAAGGATGAAGACCTGGTTCCCTTCTTTCAGACGCTTCATGTCCAGGCGATGAACGCAAGCGTCATCGACAAGGTCGAGGGTCTGGGCGAAGTGCCGGTCATCGTGCTGGCCTCGGCCATGGATGCGGCAGATCGCGACGCCTACCGTGCCGCCGTCGCCGCCCGCAAGGCCGAGGAAGCGAACCGCGAGGCTACCAGCCGCAAGGCCGCCGAGGCCGAAGCCGGGAAAGCCGGGGCCGAGGACGGCGGCGGCGGTTTCTTCGCGAGCCTGTTCGGCGGCAAGAACGACACGGGCGCCAAGACGGCGGCGGCGCCCGCCGACACCGCGGGCAAGATCGGCTGCCAGACCGGCACGGATGGCGTCAAGCGGTGCAAGGTCGAGACAGGCGCGACCGCCGCCGATTCAGAACCGCAGCCCTGAAAACCGTGACGGCACCTGCGGCACGCCCGGCAGGACACACAGCATCTCGTACAGCAGGTTGGCTCCGATCAGCGCGGTGTTGCCGCTTGGATCATAGGGGGGCGACACCTCGACCAGATCGCCCCCGACAAGGTTCAAGCCGGCGCAGCCCCGGATGATCTCCAGCGCCTGCCAGGTGGTCAGCCCGCCAGGCTCGACCGTCCCGGTCCCGGGCGCGAAGGCGGGATCGAGGCTGTCGATGTCGTAGGACAGATAGACCGGCGCATCGCCGATCCGGTCCCGGACGATCTGCATCAGCGGGGTCAGCGACTTCCCCCAGCATTCCTCGGCCTGCACCACGGTCCAGCCCTGCCGACGTCCCCAGTCGAAATCGTCGGCGGCATAGCCAGTGGCGCGAAGGCCGATCTGGAACACGCGGTCGTTGATCAGGCAGCCGTCCTCCCAGGCCCGGCGGAAGGGGCAGCCGTGCGCGACCGTCTCGCCGAACATCGTGTCATTGATGTCGGCATGGGCGTCGACATGGATCAGGGCGACCGGGCCGTGACGCTCCCTGATCGCGCGCAGGATCGGCCAGGTCAGCGTATGGTCGCCCCCCAGCGTCAGCGGGATCACCCCATGCGCCAGCACCTCCCGGAAATGGGTCGTGATGATGTCCACCGTCTTCTTCAGGTCGAAGGTGTTGATCGCGACATCGCCAAGGTCCGCAACCTGCAGATGCTCGAACGGCGCCGCTCCGGTGGCCATGTTGTAGGGCCGGATCATCCGGCTTTCGTCCCGAATCTGGCGCGGCCCCAGACGAGTGCCGGGGCGGTTCGAGGTTCCATGATCCATCGGAATCCCGATGAAGCCCGCGTCCAGCCCCTTGGCCGATGTCGCCGCAGGCAGCCGCATCATCGTGGCCGGGCCGCCAAAGCGCGGCATGTCGTTGCCGCCAAGGGGTTGGTTGAAGCTGCTCATGCCGGTCCTCCATCGCCGCACGGACCAAGCTGGCTCAGATTTCGCCCGGCAGCAAGCCGGGCCGCCGCGCGCGCCTTCGGCGTCTTGTCGGTGCGCCCCAGCCATGAGCGACGAAGTCGTCGATCAACGGCCCCGAAAAGCAGGCCGACACCACGATCACCGCCGAGTCGATCCCGCCTTTCTCCAGCATCCGGCGAAAGTCCGGCGCGGTCGGATCGGGGCCCCCCATCGCATCGAAGTCTAGATCGGGATGGTCGCGTGATTGACGCGGAAAACCGGTTTCCACTTTTTCTGATCACGCTCTGGCGAACGCCGATCCTCCCGCCGATGCGCGTTCGGGAACAGGAAGGCCAGATCCTCTGCAGCCTGCCGCCTGCCGCCTGCCGATCTCGGCCCGCGCCCGCGCCCGCGCCAGGTTCACCATCGGACAGCGTGCCGGATGGTCAAGGCTTTAGGCGAGCCGCAGCGTCCGCGCCCGGGCACCCTGGCGCGCTGCCGGAATGTCCGCCACGCTGTTCACCTCGGTCAGGAAAACCGACTGGCCCGCCGTTCCCCCCGGGGTCGGCGCAAAGACCTCTGCCACCCCCTGGGTCTGGGGCGCAAGGGCAGCCAGTTGCCGGCCCATCAGCCGGTCCTGCGCTGCGCAGATCACCTCGACATCCACCGCGGGCCGGATCTCCTTCCGGGTCGCATGGGGAAAGACATACAGCTCTTCCACGCTGAACCAGCGTAGCACGACTTCCTTGGTGCCAAGGAAGACCACCGCCATCACCAGACCGGCCCGCAGCCACTCCCGCGCCGGCGCGCGCAACAGCCAGACCAGCAGCGCGATCTGCACCAGATGCGCCCCGCCCCGGATCAGCCCGACCCTGGCCTCGGTGGCGTAAAGCTGCGGTGTCTCGCGAAACAGCGTCCAGAGCGCGAGGTTCAGAACCGCAATCAGCAGGAACAACAGCGTCACGCTGCGCGCCAGCAGGTCGATCCGCCCGACCAGCGCCAGTCCGGTCACCAGACCAGCCACGATCACCCCGCTTTGCGCGACTGCCGTCTGCACGCCCCACAGCGAAATCTCGCCCCCCGGGCCGAAATACCCGACCTGCGCCGCGATCTCTGCCAACCACGAGACGACAATCGCCGCCAGCGCCACCAAAGCGGGGCGGCCGGGGCTGTGCAAAGGCGTTTCGGTGACACTCATGCGCGACTCCCTTTCCAGCCCTTCAACCGCAAAAACGCGGCAAGACTTCGGCACGAGATCGGCCCATGTCGTTTTCTGACGCCAAAGGTCGGGGGAACTTGCCCCAATTCCCCCCGCTCTGGCAGATAGGGGCAAACCTGTTGCGGGAGTCCCTTCCATGAAAACCCACGTCAAGGCCCTGGTCGTCGGCGGCGGCGCAGTCGGCACCGGGATCGCCTATCATCTGGCCAAGGCCGGGTGGGACACGATGCTGGTCGAGCGGGACGAGCTGACGGCAGGCTCCACCTGGCATGCCGCAGGCCTGTTGCCCCTGTTCAACATGAGCTACGCGACCACCCACATCCACAAATACAGCGTCGACTTCTACAAGGGCTTGGAGGCCGAGACGGGCCTCAACCCCGGCTTCTACGTCGTCGGCAACCTGCGGATGGCGCAACACCAGCAGCGGATGGACGAATACATGCTGTATTCGTCGGTCGCCGAAACCGCCGGGGTCCATCACGAATTCCTGAAACCGGGCGAAATCAAGGACCGCTGGCCGCTGGTGCGGACCGAAGACCTGATCGGCGCGCTCTACCACCCGCAGGACGGCTACATCAACCCGGCCGACGTGACGCAGGCGATGGCCAAGGGCGCGCGGCAACTGGGGGCCACCATCGAACGGAAAGTGCAGGTCGACGGCTACCGCTGGACCGGCAGCGAATGGATAGTCTCCTGCACCCGCCTTGAAGAAAAAGGCGGCAACCTCGTCGCCAGCGAGGACCGTTTCGACATCACCGCCGAACATGTCGTCACCGCCACCGGCAACCACGCCCAGCGCACCGCACGCCTTCTCGGCATCAAGACCCCCGCCGTCGTCGTGGAACACCAGTATATCGTGACCGAGCCCGACCCCGCCCTTGTCGAATGGCGCAAGACCAATCCCCAGCACCCGGTCCTGCGCGATGCCGACGCCAAGTGGTACGTGCGTGAGGAACGCGGCGGCTGGATACTGGGGCCTTATGAAAAAGGCGCCCCCGCCCGCTTCCAGTATGGCGTCCCCGACAGCTTCCGCGCCGACCTCTTCCCCTTGGACCTCGAACGGATCGAGCAGGAATACATGTCCTTCATCCACCGGATTCCCTCGTCCGAGACCGTGGGCCTCAAGGACGACTACAACGGCCCGATCTGCTACACGCCGGACGGCAACCCCCTCGTCGGCCCCGCGCCGGGCTTGCGCAACATGTGGCTGGCGGAAGGCTTCTCCTTCGGCATCACCGCCGCAGGCGGCACCGGATACTACCTTGCGCAGCTGATGACCCAAGGCGAGGCCGAGATCGACATGGCCTCCCTCGACCCCAAGCGGTTCGGCGGCTGGATGACCACGGAATACGCCTCCCGCAAGAACGAGGAGTGCTACGACCACGTCTTCATCCTGCACCACCCCGATGAGGAGCGCGAAGCCTGCCGCCCGCTGAGAACCGCGCCCGCCTATGACCGGCAGAAAGACCTCGGCGCGCAGTTCGGCCAGGTGAACGGCTGGGAACGCCCGAACTACTACGGCCCGAAAGACGCCCCCGCCGATTTCGACCACAACTCCCGCAGCTTCCGGCGCGGCGCGTGGTGGCAATACGCCAAGGCCGAGGCGGAAGCGGTGCGCAACACGGTGGGTATCATCGACGCCAGCGCCTTCACCAAGCACCTCGTGCGCGGCCCCGGCGCGACCGCCTTCCTCGACCACTTCACCTGCAACAAGCTGCCGAACGTGGGCCGGATCAACCTGACCTATGCGCTGACCGACCACGGCACCACGCGGACCGAATACACCATCGTCCGGCTGCGCGAGGACGAATACTATCTGATCTCCGCCGGGGCCTGGACGGCCTACGACTATGATTTCCTGCGGAAGTCCGCCGACGACTGGATGGCCAAGGGCAAAGGCCACATCGACATCCACGACATCACCACCCAGTGGGGCGTCTATGCCCTTGCCGGTCCCAACGCCCGCGCGCTTCTGAAAGACATCGTCAAGGACGCCGACCCGGACACCGTACTGTCGAACAAACGCTTCCCCTGGCTCAGCACCCGCGACATCGAGCTTGGCATGTGCCCGGTCCGCGCGATCCGTGTGGCCTATACGGGAGAGCTTGGCTGGGAACTGCACTACCCCATCGAATTCGGCCGCTACCTCTGGGACCTCCTGCTGAAAGCCGGGGAGAAACACTGCCTGAAACCCGTCGGTGCCCGCGCCCAGAACTGGCTGCGGCAGGAAAAGTCCTACCGCGCCTTCGGCAATGAACTTGGCCGTGACGCGACCCCGCTGGAGGCCGCCCTCGACCGCTTCGTCGACCTGACCAAGGACTTCCGCGGCAAGGAAAAGATGCTGGCCACCGGCATCCGGTCGAAATGCGTGACGCTGCTGATCGACGGCCCGCCGGACACCGATCCCTGGGGCAAAGAGGCGCTGATCCATGACGGCATCAAGGTCGGCCGCCTGACCTCGGGCGGCTATTCGGTCGCCTTCGGCAAGCAGATCGGCATGGGCTACGTCCCCGCCGAACTCGCGAACCCCGGCCAGAAGCTGAAGGTCAAGATCCAGCTTCGGGAATGGGACGCTGTGGTCACCGAGGACAGCCCCTTCGACCCCTCGAACGCACGGATCCGGGTGGACGGGTAGGCTGGCCGGTTCCGCCGGCGCGCCCGGTGGTCGCGGACGCGGCCCGGCGATACCTGACGCAGCGCCAGGTGTCCGGGCCGGCGGGCCGACGGCGCGGGCCTTGCAAGGCTCCGGCATCGGGAACCGCAGGCCAACATCATCCTCGACACTGCCCGGCCCGGCCTTGCCCGCCTTGCGGACGGCTTGGCTGCACTCGTCCGGGCCTTTGCTTTCTGTCTTGAAGCCGTGACCCGCCGTCGCCATCTTGGGTCATCGGGGGTCAGCATGACACGGCGCGAGCGCAGATTTCACCGGCAGTTCGAAGCGTTGGGGCGTCTCTTCCCGCCGCTCCGCGCCCCGATGTCCGCTCTGCGCCGCGACAGCTGGTTTCCGATCCGCTTTCCGCTTGCCCTGCTGCTTGTTGTCGGCGGTCTGCTGTCCTTTCTGCCGGTCCTCGGCATCTGGATGCTGCCCCTCGGCCTGCTCCTCCTGGCCGTCGACCTGCCCGTCCTGCGCGGGCCGATCTCGGTTTTCGTGATCCGGGGGCGGCGACTGGCGAAACGCTGGATGCGCCGGTTCCGCGACTGGAAGCGCGGCTAGCCGTTCTGGTCCAGCTCCTGCTCCAGAAACCGCTCGAAAGCATCGAGGTCGAGAGGATCGACCTGCCCGAAACCGCGCATCCAGACCAGGGCCTCGCGCATCGCCTCGGGCTCCAGCTTGCACCAGATCACCCGGCCCCGCCGTTCCCGGCTGATGAGACCTGCGTCGGCCAGGACGGACAGATGTTTGGAAATCGCCGCCAGGCTCATCGCGAAGGGCTCGGCCACGTCCGTCACCGCCATGTCGTCTTCCAGAAGCATGGCCAGGATCGCCCGCCGCGTCGGGTCGGCCAGGGCGGAAAAAACGGCGTCCAGTCGGTCGGTCATGGCGCGACTATTTCGTGGCCCCCGGCAATCGTCAACCGCAGGGTTGAATATGGAAATGTCCCGGAACGCAGAAACCCGGCGCGAACTCAACGGCCAAACTCTAGCACTTTCAATATCTTGGCAGCCTTTCTGCGCGCTTGACTCTCTGCCCCCCGCTCCGTAGAACCGCCACGACTGTAAAGGGGCCCCGGCCTATGGCGTCCGAACCCGATCCCGACCGGCTGCGCGACCTTGAAACGCGGCTGCAGAAGGTGAAGGGCCAGACGCCGCCGCCGCAAACCAACACGGTCAAGGGTTTCTCGCAGGGCGAGGTGGCCTGGAGGATGGTGATCGAGCTGGCGACCGGCATCGTGCTTGGCAGCGGCATCGGTTACGGGCTTGACGTGCTGTTCGGCACGCTGCCGATCCTCCTGATCGTCTTCTCGCTGCTCGGCTTTGCCGCAGGCATCCGCACGATGCTTGGCACCGCCCGCGAACTGGGCAAGACGACGGCGGCTCCGGCCGCGAAGGACGAAGGAAGCTGACGATGGCAATCGACGGGGAAAAGGCCGCGGGCGGGCTCAAGATCGAGCCGATGGAGCAGTTCACCATCAAGCCGTTGTTCGGCGACGGCCCGATCGAGTGGTATACTCCCACCAACGCGACCCTCTGGATGGGCGTGGCGGTGCTTGCGGTGACCGCGATCCTGGTCCTGTCCACCCGCCGCCGGGCCATCGTGCCGTCACGCGGGCAGTCGGTGGCCGAGATGCTCTACGGCTTCATCCACAAGATGGTCGAGGAAGTCGCCGGGCATGAGGGTCTGCGCTTTTTCCCCTACATCATGACCCTGTTCATGTTCGTGCTCCTGTCCAACCTCCTGGGCATGATCCCGACGTCCTTTTCCACGACATCGCAGATCGCGGTCACCGGGACGCTTGCGCTGATGGTGTTCCTTACCGTCACCCTGGTCGGCTTCTGGCGCAAGGGAATCGGCTTTCTGTCGATGTTCTGGGTCGCCTCGGCCCCGCTGGCCCTGCGCCCGATCCTTGCGGTGATCGAGCTCATTTCCTACTTCGTGCGGCCGCTCAGCCATTCCATCCGTCTTGGCGGCAACCTGATGGCGGGTCATGCCGTGATCAAGGTCTTCGCGGGCTTTGCCGGCGTGATGGGCGTGGCTTCGGTCGTGCCGATCGCCTCGATCACCGCGATCTTCGGGCTGGAACTGCTGGTGTCAGCGGTCCAGGCCTATGTCTTCACCATTCTGACCTGCGTGTATCTGCGCGACGCCGTCGGCGACGCCCATCACTAGGGTCATGAAAACGTCATCCGATACCAATCCCTGAAGGAGAGAACTATGGACGCAGCAGCAGCAGCAGAATTCGCGCTGATGGGCAAATACATCGGTGCGGGCCTTGCAACCATCGGTCTGGGCGGCGCCGGCATCGGCGTGGGCCACATCGCCGGCAACTTCCTGTCGGGTGCCCTGCGCAACCCGTCGGCGGCCCCCGGCCAGATGGCCAACCTCTTCGTCGGCATCGCCTTCGCCGAGGCGCTCGGGATCTTCTCGTTCCTGATCGCGCTTCTCCTGATGTTCGCCGTCTGATCTTTCCAGCCTGATTTCCGGGCCGGGCACCTGTCCGGCCCCGGTTCCAGAGGTTCGGGAGAAACACCATGGCGATAGATGCAACTGCCGAGGCGGAAAAGGCTGCGGGTATGCCCCAGCTCGACTTTTCGACTTGGCCCAACCAGATCTTCTGGCTTCTGGTCACGCTGGTCGTGATCTACCTCGTGCTGTCGAGGGTCGCCCTGCCGCGCATCGGCGCGGTGCTGGCGGACCGGAAAAGCACGATCACCAACGACCTTGCCGCGGCCGAAGAGCTGAAGCAGAAGGCCGTCGCGGCCGAAAGGGCCTATAACGAGGCGCTGGCGAATGCCCGCACCGAAGCGGCCAAGATCGTGGCCCAGGCCAAGGCCGAGATCCAGAAGGACCTCGATGCGGCCACGGCGAAGGCCGATGCCGAAATCGCGGCCAGGGCTGCCGAGTCGGAGAAGTCCATCGCCGAAATCCGCGACGGTGCCGCCGCCGCGGTTGCCGAAGTGGCCAGGGACGTGGCCGGTGCGCTGGTCGCAACCCTGGGTGGCGGCGCGGACGCAAAGACGGTGACGGCTGCCGTCACCGCCCGGCTGAAAGGGTAAGACGATGAAGAAGCTCTCCATCCTCCTCGCCCTTCCGGCCACACCGGTCCTCGCGGCGGAAGGTCCGTTCGTTTCGATGCAGAACTCGGAATTCGTGGTGACCATCGCCTTCGTCGCCTTTGTGGCGCTGCTGGTCTACCTCAAGGTTCCGGGCAGACTGACCAGCATGCTTGACGCCCGCGCGGCGGCGATCAAGGCCGAGCTTGACGAGGCGCGGTCGCTGCGCGAGGAGGCCAAGTCGATCCTCGCAACCTATGAACGTCGCCAGAAGGAAGTGCAGGAACAGGCCGACCGCATCGTCGCGCAAGCCAAGGATGAGGCGCTGGCCGCCGCATCCCAGGCGAAGGCCGATCTCAAGGCCTCCATCGCACGTCGGCTGGCCTCTGCGACCGAGCAGATCGCCTCGGCCGAGGCCGCCGCGATCCGCCAGGTCCGCGAACAGGCGGTGACAGTGGCGGTGTCGGCGGCTGGCGATGTGCTGGCAAGGCAGATGACCGCCGAAGGCGTGTCTTCCTCGATCGACGACGCCATCGCGCAGGTCGAAGCCCGGCTGCACTGACGCCAAGGTCGCGAAAATCGAAACCGGCGGTCCCGCAGGGGGCCGCCGTTTCACGTTCTGCCGGGCGGTTCATGCAGCCCTGAGGAATTCCTTATTGTGCGGCGGTCCCTTGCGTCAGGACAGGACGGCGCCTTGCCCGTGGATCGCGCTTCCCGGCGCTTGCCGGCGCGTCAGCCTGGGCCCTGCCTGCCTGCCTGCCGCAAGACCCGGTCCAGCACATCCAGAAACCGGCTCCGGTCCGCCTTCGCGAACATCTTCCCGCCCCCTTGCCGGAACGGATCGGCCGATCGCAGGTCGGCCAGCAGGTCCCGCGTCGCCAGCGCCATGCCGACATTCGCCGCGGTCAGTTCCTCGCCATTGTGCTTGACCACGCGGGCCCCCGCCGCCACGCATTTCGCGGCCAGGGGGATGTCGCCGGTGACGACCACATCCCCCGGCCCGCAAGCCGCGGCGATCCACCTGTCGGCCTCGTCCGGGCCGCTGGACACGAAGACGCTCTCCACCAGCGGGTTCTGCGAGGGGCGGATGCCCCCGTTCGACACCACCACCATTCGCACCCTGTGCCGGGTGGCGACCGTTTCCGCCTCACCCTTCACCGGGCAGGCATCGGCGTCGATGTACAGCGTCATGCGGCCGCCTCAGATCGCCGCCTTGCGCATCTCGTCAAGGTAGATCTCGCGCAGACGGGTCGCCACCGGCCCCGGCTTGCCGGTTCCGACCGGCTTGCCATCGACCTCGACCACCGGCATCACGAAAATCGACGCGGCGGTCGAGAACGCCTCGTCCGCCCCCTGCGCCTCGGCCGGGGTGAAAGCCCGCTCCTCGATTTCAAACTGCGCCTCGGCCGCGAACCGCAGCACCGCCGCCCGGGTGATCCCGTGCAGGATATCGGTCCCCAGCGCGCGGGTGATGATCCGGTTTCCCTTCACGATGTAGGCGTTGTTCGAGGTGCCCTCGGTCACCGCGCCGGCCGCGTCCGTGAACCAGCTGTCATCCACTCCGGCCTGCTTCGCCGCCATCTTCCCCATCGAGGGATACAGAAGCTGCACCGTCTTGATGTCGACGCGAGCCCAGCGCAGGTCCGGAATGGTGATCACCTTGAACCCGGTCTTCGCCGCCGGGGCATCCGCGAGGTTCGGAATGTCCTGCGTGAAGGCCACCACCGTCCCCGGCAGCGAAGCATCCGGAAACAGGAACGACCGGTCCCCCGGATTGCCCCGCGTGACCTGCAGGTAGATCATCCCCTGGTCGATCCGGTTCAGCCGGACCAGCTCGCGGTGCATCGTCAAGAGCTCTGTCGCGGACATCGGGCAGGTCATCCCCAGCTCGGCCAGCGACCGCTCCAGCCGCCGCATGTGCCCGTCGAAGTCGATCAGCCTGCCGTCCAGCACCGAGGTCACCTCATAGACCGCGTCCGCCATCAGGAAGCCCCGGTCGAAGACCGAGACCTTCGCCTCGCCCTCGGGCAGGTAGTCGCCGTTCACACAGACGGTGCGGGTCATGCAGTCATCCCCATAGCTTGGCTTCGGGCGGGTGGACCCCTTCGGCGTCGTAACGAAGGGGATGTGTCCGGTCTTCGGCCAGAAGCAGCGGGCCGTCAAGGTCTGTCCAGTCCGCCCCCTGCGCCAGCAGCAGGCCGGGGGCCATCGCCAGTGAGGAACCGACCATGCAGCCGACCATGACCTTGAACCCCATCCGAAGGGCAAGGTCGCGGGTCAGAAGCGCCTCGGTCAGCCCTCCGGTCTTGTCGAGCTTGAGGTTCACAGCGTCATACTTGCCCTGCAACCCGGCCAGGCTGGCGCGGTCAAAGCAGGATTCATCGGCACAGACCGGGATCGGACGGGGCAGCTCCGCCAGCGCAGTATCCTTCCCCGCGGGGAAGGGTTGTTCGACAAGGGCGACACCTGCCAGACGCAGCGACGGCAGCAGGGCAAGATAGATCTCGGGCGTCCAGCCCTCGTTGGCATCGACAAGGATCTTCGCGCCCGGCGCGCCGGTGCGGACAGCGACCAGGCGGGGCAGGTCGTCCGGTGTGCCGAGCTTGAGCTTCAGGATCGGGCGGTGGGCATTGGCGGCGGCGGCGGCCTGCATGGCATCGGGCGCGGCGAGCGAGAGGGTAAAGGCGGTGACGACCGGGCCGGGCGCGGGAAGGCCGGCAAGGCTCCAGACCCTTCGACCCGTCAGCTTGGCCGCAAGATCCCACAGCGCGCAGTCAACGGCGTTGCGGGCAGCGCCGGGGGGCAGCGCCGGTTGCAGGGCCTGACGGGTGATGTCGGGCGGCAGACGCTCGATCTGGGCGCGCACACTGTCGATCGTCTCGTCATAGCGGGCATAGGGCACGCATTCGGCCTGACCCGTCACCCCGTCGCGCGTGATGCGGACCGTCAGCACCCGCGCCTCGGTCTTCGAGCCACGGCTGATGGTGAAGGCCTGGGCCAGGCGGAAACGGTCTTCGGTGACGGTGATCATGCGGTCGCTCATCAAGCCTGACGGCTTTCTTCGCTGCTGCGCGCCGGGACGCAAGCGAAGAAAGCCGTCAGGCTTGATGAGCGGCCTGATTGTTGCAGTTGCGAAGTCAAGTTGCGGTCCGCGGCGCAAGATTATTTCGCAGATGCAGCATCCAGCGCGGCAGATGGCGACTGCGACTGCGGCGGCGGGGCCGCAGGCAAGGGCGCGGCGGTCTGCAAGGGGCGGCTCGTCGACATCGCAAGCATGCGGCAGGCGAAACTGATCGGGAGGAAATCCAGGGGGGGCGGTATCGCCCACCCTAGCGCCGCGTCAGCGCGAAGAGGCCGGAACCTACGACCAGCCCGGCGCCGATCCAGGTGGCGAGGTCGGGGCGTTCGCCGAACAGCACCATCGCAAGGACCAGCGCGAAGACCAGCCGCGTATAGCGGAACGGCGTGACGGCCGACACCTCTCCCGTCCGCATCGCATGGGTCAGGGCATGGTACCCCGCCATGCCGAACACCGTCCCGCCGGCAAGGTGGGCGAGCCCAAGGCCGGTGGGCATGCGCGCGCCGCCGCTGACGGCCAGCAGGATCGCCCCCGCCGTCGCCAGCATGGCAAAGCCCAGTGCCCCGAGCTGGCGGTTCGACAGGCCGTGCGGCGCGGCGCGGGTGGCAAGGTCGCGTCCGGCAAAGCCAAGCAGACCCACGACGGCCAGCAGCGACAGGGACGAAAAGTCCGAGCCCGGCCGCAGGATGACCAGGACGCCGGCGAAACCTGCAAGGACAGCCAGCCACCGCTGCGGGCTGACCTTCTCGCCGAAGACGAGGGCAGCCCCGGCGACCACCACCAGCGGCGTCGCCTGCAGGATCGCCGAAGTGGTGGACAGCGCGGTGAGGGTGATCGCCAGGCCATAGAACAGTCGGCCGGTGATCTCGAACCCGCAGCGGATCAGCATCGGGCGCGACCGGAAGGCAGGTGGCAGCAACGCCTCGCCGCGGCGGGCGGCCATGGCGGCGAAGGTCACCATGCCCAGAAGGCCGATCGTCAGCAGGACCTGGCCCAGCGGCAGCCCGCGGGCGGCGGCCTTGACGAAGACATCCTCGACGGCGAAACCGGCCATCGAGCCGGTCATGTAAACCGCGCCGCGCTGGTTGTCGGTCAGGGACACGCGGCCCTCCTCACGCCTTTCGGGCATTCGTCGGTGAAGGTCGGCGCATAGTGCCCGAAGGGCGCGCTGAGCGTCACCTCGCACCCCAGGTGTCCGAGAGCCGGTAGCCCTGCGGCCAGGGATCGGCAGGGTCGAGCATGTGCTGGTGCGTGCCGGTGATCCAGGCGCGGCCGGATATCTCGGGCAGGATCGCATCCCGCTCGCCCACCCTCGCCGCCCCGACGATCCGGCCCTCGAACGTGCTGCCGATCAGCGACCTGGCACAGAGCACCTCGCCCGGCCCGATCTGGCCCCGTGCGGCCAGGATCGCAAGCCGCGCGGAAACGGCAGTGCCGGTGGGCGAGCGGTCGATCTTGCCGGGGCGGATCGAGACGGCGTGTTTCGTTTCCCACCCGCCGGTGACTGTCGTGAGAGGTCCGGCGAAAAGGCAGAACGAGAAGTGCCGCCAGTCCGGGTTTTCGGGGTGGTGAAAGCCAAGCTGCGCATCGGCCGCCGAGGTGATCTGGACCCCGAGTTTCGCCATCGCATGGGCTTCATCCGGGGAATGGGTAAAGCCAAGCGCTGCGGCGTCCACCACGACAAAGCTGTCGCCCCCATAGGCGGTGTCCACCGTGATCCGGCCGAGGCCGGGGACATCGAGCGGAACGCCGAGCCTGTCGGCGAAGGAGGGCAGGTTGCGGACATGGATCCGCTGCGCCTTGCCGTCCCGGCAGTCGGCGCGGACCGTCACCAGCCCCCCCGGCGCCTCGAGTGTCAGCTCGGTCACGGGTTCGGTCATCGGCAGGATGCCTGAGTCGAGCAGCACCGTCGCCACCGAGATCGCGTTCGACCCCGACATCGGCGGATTGTCCTCGGGCTCCATGATGATGAAGCCCATCTGCGCGCGGGGGTCCTTGGGCGGCACGAGCAGGTTCACATGCCGGAAGACGCCGCCGCGGGGTTCGTTCAGGACGAAGTTCCGCAGGGTCTGGTCACGCCAGAGCGTCTCGCGCATGTCCCAGAGCGTCGCGCCGGGCGGAGGGGCGACGCCACCGACGATGACATCGCCGACCTCGCCCTCGGCATGGGCAGAGATGACATGGATGGTCTTGGAGGATCGCATGGCCGGACCTTGATCGGGCGGGGCGGAAATGACAAGCGCCCCGCCAGTCGGGCAGGGCGCAAATCTTTTCGAAAAGATTTGAAAATTCCTTCGAAGGAATTTGGCCTCAGATCAGCCCGGCGTGCTTCATCGCCGCCTTGATCCTGGCCTTGGTGCCGTCGGTCAAGCCAACCAGCGGCAGGCGCACTTCTTCAGAGCAAAGCCCAAGCAGCGACAGCCCGTACTTGGCGCCCACCAGCCCGGGCTCGATGAAGATCGCCTCGTGCAGCGGCATCAGCCTGTCCTGATAGTCCAGGGCTTTGGCATAGTCGCCGCGCAGGGTCGCCTCCTGGAACTCGGCGCAGAGGCGCGGGGCGACGTTTGCCGTGACCGAGATGCAGCCCACGCCGCCATGCGCGTTGAAGCCAAGCGCCGTCGCATCCTCGCCCGAGAGCTGGATGAAGTCGGCCCCGCAGGCGGCGCGCTGCTGGCTCACGCGCTCGATCTTGCCGGTCGCGTCCTTGACGCCGATGATCCGGGGCAATTTGGCCAGTGTGCCCATCGTGTCGGGCAGCATGTCCACGACCGAGCGGCCCGGAATGTTGTAGATCACGATCGGCAACCGGCAGCAGTCGTGCAGCGCGGTGTAATGCGCGATCAGACCGGCCTGGGTCGGCTTGTTGTAATAGGGCGTCACCACCAGTGCCGCCGTGGCCCCGACCTTTTCGGCGTGGCGTATCAGGCTGATCCCCTCGACCGTGTTGTTCGACCCTGCCCCGGCGATCACCGGCACCCGGCCCGCCGCGATCGAGACCACCTCCTCGATCACCCGCTGATGCTCGGCATGGCTCAGCGTCGGGCTTTCCCCGGTCGTCCCCACCGGAACCAGCCCGTGCGACCCTTCGGCGATATGCCAATCGACGAGCTTCTTCAGCGTCACCAGATCCAGTTCGCCGTTCTTGAACGGCGTCACCAGGGCAGGAAGGGACCCTCTGATCATGACGCTTCTCCTGTACAGGGCGGGATTGCCCGAAAGCGCGTTCCTCTTAGCGGCAGAAGGGACCAAAGCCAAGTCTTGCGCGTTGACGCAGTCGTGGGTTGTGGACGGGCCCGCAGTCAGGCAGATTCGTCCGCATGACAGGCAAGAAAATGATGATCCTGGCGCTGGTTCTGGCTGCGGCCATCCAGGCGAACCCGGGCCGGGCAGATACCGACAGGGCGATGCGCACCGCGCTGGAGCTTGCGGCGGGCAAGGACTGGGACGGGGCCCTGGCCGTGGCCCCGTCCGGCGTGGGCCGCGACGTGATCGAATGGCAGCGCCTGCGGGCGGGCGAGGGGCGGCTGGGCGAGTATGAGGACTTCCTCGCCCGCCGACCCGACTGGCCCGGCCTGCCGCTTCTGCGCGAGAAGGGCGAGGAAGCCGTGGCGCGGTCCGACGACCCGGCGCGGGTGATCGCCTGGTTCAAGGCAGGCCAACCCGAGACAGGCGCCGGGGCGCTTGCCTATGTCCGGGCCCTGCTGGCCCAGGGACGTGCCGCCGAGGCCGAAACCGAGGCGATGCGGGCCTGGGCAGAGCTTTCGTTTTCGGCAGAGGACGAAACGGCGCTGATCGCCCTTTTGCCCGAAGCGGTCGGCTTCGTGCATGAATTGCGGCTGGGCAACCTGCTGTGGGAGGGCCGTGCAAAGGAGGCCGAGCGGATGCTGCCCCGCGTGCCGGAAGACCTGCGCGCGCTGGCACGGGCGCGGCTTGCGCTGCAGACGGATGACAAGAGCGTCACGGCGCTGATCGGTGCCGTGCCGAAAGCGCGGGCATCCGACCCCGGCCTGGCCTATGACCGCTTCGTCTGGCGCATGAAGAAAGAGCTGTATGACGAGGCGCAGGGGCTGATCCTCGACCGCTCGAACTCTGCCGACAGTCTTGGCCGACCGGAAGCCTGGGCCGAACGCCGGGCAATGCTGGCACGCTATCTGATGCGCAACGGCAAGGCACAGGATGCCTACCGGGTGGCCGCGAACCACCTTCTGCCGACCGACAGCGGTGGCATAGCCTATGCCGACCTTGAGTTTCTGTCCGGCTTCATCGCCCTGCGCCGCCTGAACGATCCGGCGACGGCGCTGAAGCATTTCCAGAACCTGCTTGCCGCTGTCTCTACCCCGATCAGCGTTGCCCGGGCGCAATACTGGATCGGACGCGCGCAGGAAGCAGCCGGGCAGGATGGCAGCGCCAGCTTCAGGGCCGCCGCCGTGCATCAGACGACCTTCTACGGGCTTCTGGCGGCGGAACGGCTTGGCCTGCCCCTCGACCCGGGGCTGCTGACACGGCCCGCGACACCTGACTGGCGCGCGGCGGGCTTTACCCAGTCCTCGGTCCTTGCCGCGGTCAAACTGCTGCTGAAGGCAGGGGACCGGACGCTGGCCAAGCGATTCTTCCTGCAACTCGGCGAAAGCCAGGACGCGACCGGGATCGCCCAGATGGCGGACATGGCGCTTGACTGGGGCGAACCGCATCTGGCCGTCGTGATCGCCAAGGCGGCCGCCGAACGCGGCCTGATCCTGCCGCACGCCTATTATCCGGTGCCGGATTTCGTGCCGGACGGCCTGAATGTCAGCCGCGCGCTGGCCCTGTCCATTGCGCGCCGGGAAAGCGAGTTCGATCCTGCCGCGCGGTCCCCGGCCGATGCGCGGGGGCTGATGCAGGTGCTGCCGGGCACCGCAAAGCTGATGGCCGGGAAGCTGGGCAAACCCTTTGACGCGGCCAGGCTTTTCAGCGACCCGGCCTATAACGTCGCGATGGGGGCGGCCTATCTTGCCGACATGGCCGATGAATTCGGGCCCTCGATCGCCCTCATCGCCTCGGGCTACAACGCAGGCCCCGGTCGTCCGCGCCGCTGGATCGGCGAGTTCGGTGACCCGAGGCGTCCGGATGTGGACGTGATCGACTGGATCGAGACGATCCCCTTCACCGAGACGCGGACCTATGTCATGCGGGTGGCCGAGGGGGTGGTGATCTACCGGGCCAAGCTGAAGGGCACGGCGGGGCCGGTGCGGATCACCAGTGAGTTGAAGGGCTGATCCGCCCTGCCCATCCGCGGGAAGCGCCGGAATGCGGTCAAGGCTTATGGACTAACCGGCTGACAGACCTTATCTCACGCAGGCCATGGTTGCCAAATCCGATCCCAATTCCAAGCTGATCGCCGAGAACCGGCGGGCGCGGTTCGATTACAGCATCGAGAGCGATCTTGAGGCCGGGATCATGCTGTTCGGGTCGGAGGTGAAAAGCCTGCGGCAGGGTGGCTCGAACATCGCGGAGAGCTATGCCTCTGTGGAAGGCGGCGAGCTGTGGCTGATCAACGGCTACATCGCGCCCTATCTGCAGGCCAAGACCTTCGGGCATGAGGAACGCCGCCGACGCAAGCTGCTGGTGTCGAAGAAGGAACTGTCGCGTCTGTGGTCGGCGGTCGGCCGCGAGGGCATGACCATCGTGCCGATGAAGATGTATTTCAACGACCGCGGGATTGTGAAGCTGAAGCTTGGCATCGCCAAGGGCAAGAAGCTGGCCGACAAGCGCGAGACCAGCGCCAAGCGCGACTGGGAGCGTGACAAAGCCCGGCTGATGAAGCAGAACAGCCGCGGCTGATTTTTGCACTTTACGAACATTTCTTGCCGGAACTGCGACAATCTGTCAGAATTTCCCATACCGGACAGCACGTCCGGGGCATAAGCCGGGCAAACCCGGTACGGGAACCGGCGGACAGTGGGAGTTACGGGTAATGGAACTGATCATCCAGATCATCGCAGGCCTACTGGGCGGTAACGCCGCAGGAGCCGCAGCGAAGAACGTCAGCCTCGGGACGGCGGGGAACTCGGTCGTGGGCGGTGTCGGAGGCCTGCTCGGCGGACTGCTTGCCAACTGGCTGGGCGGTGCGGGTGGTGCGGGGATCGACCTGTCGAACCTCGACATCGGCGCCCTGGTCCAGTCGCTTGCCGGCGGCGGCATCGGCGGGGCGATCCTGACCGTGATCGCGGGCATGGTGAAGAAGGCTTTGGTCAAGTAAACCCATGGCGCGGGGGGGCAGCCCCCCCGCGCCGCTTGCAAGGGTCCTATCGCGGTGCATATATCCGGGTCAACCCCGGGAGGCCCGCATGACCCCATCGCCGCAGGATGACCCCAGGACGCTGGTCTCGACCGACTGGCTGGCGAAACATCTGCGCGACCCCGACCTGCGGGTGCTGGATGCAAGCTGGTATCTTCCCGCGCAGAACCGCGACGCGAAGGCCGAATACGCGGCAGCCCATATTCCGGCCGCGCGGTTCTTCGACATCGACGAGATTTCCGATCAGCGGTCGTCGCTGCCGCACATGGCCCCCCCGCCCGAGAAGTTCATCTCGCGCCTTCGGGCGATGGGGGTGGGCGACGGGCATCAGGTGGTGGTCTATGACGGCGCGGGGATCTTCAGCGCGGCGCGGGTCTGGTGGACCTTCCGGCTGATGGGCAAGCTGGATGTGGCCGTGCTGGACGGCGGCTTTGCGAAGTGGCAGGCCGAGGGGCGCGAGGTCGAGGACATGCCCCCCGTGATCCGCGACCGGCACATGACCGTCAGCCGCCAGAACCATCTGGTCAAGGACGTGACCCAGGTCGCCCATGCGGCGAAACTGGGCGAGGCCGAGATCATCGACGCCCGGTCGGCGGCGCGCTTCCGGGGCGAGGCTCCCGAACCCCGCGCGGGGCTGAGGTCAGGCCATATTCCGGGGTCGAAGAACCTGCCCTTCGCCGATGTGCTGAACCTCGATGGCACGATGAAGCCGCCCGCCGAGTTGAAGCGGGTCTTCGAAGCGGCGGGGATCGACCTGAGGAAACCCGCGATCACCACCTGCGGCTCGGGTGTGACGGCGGCGGTCCTGTCCCTGGCGCTGGAACGGATGGGGCACCGGAACCATGCGCTCTATGACGGGTCCTGGGCCGAATGGGGCATGTATGACGATCTGCGGGTCGCGACCGGCCCCTGAACTGGCCCCTGATCCGGCCCCTGAACTGGCCCGCCGACCCGCCCCATGACCCGGCTTGCTGTCCGAAGCGCCTTGTGGCACTGCGCGCTTGCCCAATGCCAGCGCGGGAACCCCGATGCTCGAGACACTGAACGCCCAGCCGCAGGACAAGATCCTCGCCCTCATCGCCCTGTTCCGCGACGACCCCCGGACCACCAAGATCGACCTTGGCGTCGGCGTCTACAAGGACGCCACCGGCCTGACCCCGGTGATGCGGGCGGTCAAGGCGGCGGAAAAGCAGCTTTGGGCGGTCGAGACCAGCAAGACCTATACCGGTCTGGCCGGTGAACCCGCCTACAATGCCGCGCTGGTGAGCATGATCCTTGGAGGCGGCTACGCCGACCGCGCGGCCAGTGTTGCCACCCCTGGCGGCACGGGTGCCATCCGGCAGGCGCTGGAGCTGATCAGGATGGCCAATCCCAAGGCCCGGGTCTGGATGAGCGCCCCGACCTGGCCGAACCATCCGTCCATCGTGCGATACCTCGGGATGACGGGGATCGAGTATCGCTACTTCAACGTCGCCACCTCGGGCATCGACTTCGCGGGCCTGATGGCCGATCTGGGCGGCGTCGCTGCGGGCGATGCGGTGCTGCTGCACGGTTGCTGCCACAACCCGACGGGTGCGAACCTGGACGGAGCGCAATGGGATCAGGTGATCGCGCTTCTTCAGAAGAAGGGCGCAGTGCCGTTTGTCGACCTCGCCTACCAGGGTTTTGGCGATGGGCTGGAGGAAGACGCGGCGGCAACCCGCAAGATCGCCGCCGCCTTCCCCGAGGTGCTGATCGCCGCCTCGTGCTCGAAGAACTTCGGCATCTACCGCGAACGCACCGGCATCCTGATCGCGCTGACATCGCCAGAGCGCAAGGCGGTGGTGCAGGGCAACCTGAACTTCCTCAACCGGCAGAACTACAGCTTCCCGCCCGACCACGGCGCGCGGCTGGTGACGATGATCCTGGAGGATCAGGCGCTGGCCGCCGAGTGGAAGGCCGAGCTTGAGGAGGTCCGCCAGAACATGCTGGGGCTGCGCAAGGCGCTGGCGGATGAGCTGCGCCGCGCCACCAACACCGACCGTTTCGACTTTGTCGCCCGGCATCGCGGCATGTTCAGCCGCCTCGGCCTGACCGAGGCGCAGGTGAACCGGCTGCGGGACGAGCATGGCATCTACATGGTCGGCGACAGCCGGATCAACATTGCGGGCCTGAACGCCAAGACTGTGCCGGTCCTTGCCGCCGCCATCGCGCAGGTGATCTGACCCGTCATGCTTGCCGTCGTCCTGTCCCTTGGCGCGGCGGCGGCCTTTGCGGCCGCGGCGATGTTCATCGACCAGGTCTCGGGCCGGGTCGGGCCGCTGCAACTGTCGCGCTGGCAGATGAGCCTCGCTTTCCTGATGACGGCGGTGATCGTGCTGGCCACCGGCGGCTGGCGCAGTCTTGACCGTGAGATGGTGTTCTGGCTGACCGCGTCCTCCGCCGCGGGCATCATGATCGGCTCGCTGACCTATATCGCGACGATCCAGTTCACCGGGCCGCGCATCTCGGCGCTTCTTTTCACCACGGCTTCCCCCTTCGCGCTGGTGTTGGGGTACGGGTTCCGGGGCGAGACGATCGGCATGTCCCAAGCCGCCGGTGCCGGTCTGATCGTGGCCGGGATCGCGCTGGCCGTGCTGGGTCCGAAACAGGACGAAGGGGCCCGGACGCCGAGACCGCTGTGGATCGGGATCGGCCTCGGGCTGGTGACCGCAGGCGCGCAGGCTTTGGGAAGCCTGCTCGCCCGACCCGCGATGCTCGCCGGCGCTGACCCGGTGGCGGCGATGGTGGTGCGCTCGGGGGCCGGGGCGCTGTTCTTCATCGCCCTGCTGGCGCTGCCCGCCCTCCGGCCCGTCGCCCTGCCCTCGCGGGCGGAGGTCCGGCAGATCGGCCTTTCGGCGCTGGCAGGAATTGTCCTTGGCATGTCCTTCCTGATGGCGGCGCTGGCGCGGGGGGACGTGGGGATCGTCACGACGCTGAGTTCGACCACGCCGATCCTGATCCTGCCGATGGTCTGGGCGGTCTACCGCCGGATTCCGGGGCCGATGGCCTGGGTCGGTGCGGCGCTGGCGGTGGCGGGAACCGCTCTGATCAGCCTGTCCGGCTGAGGCTTGGCAGACCCCCTTCACCCGTGCTTGACTGGGCCGGGACGCCTGGGGGACAGCATGGCACGAGCAGCGAAACGGATCACGGCCGAGGACGCGGCTGGCCTGGTTCAGCCCGGCATGTGGCTGGACTACGGCGCGGTCCTGGGCCAGCCCGACGCCTTTGACGAGGCTCTTGCGGCCCGGCTTGGACCGCTGACCAATATCCGCTTCCGCTCGGTTCTGACCGCCCGTCCCCGTGCCGTGCTGGAGGCAGACCCCGAGGGAAAGCATGTGCACTGGTTCTCCACCCATTTCTCGGGCTACGACCGGAGGAAGCACGACGCCGGGATGGCGCATTACCTGCCGGTGAACCTGGGCGAGGTGCCCGACTACTACCGCCGCTTCATCGACCCGCCGGACATCGTGGTCTTCAAGACCGCACCGATGGATGCGCAGGGCTGCTTCAACTTCGGCCCGAATGTCCTGTGGATGCGGGCGCTTGTCGAACGCGGGCGCGTGGTGATCGTCGAGGAGACGCCGACCCTGCCCTATGTGATGGGCAAGGGGACCGGGGTGCATGTGTCCGAGGTGGACTACATCATCCAAGGCTTCGACCGCCCGATGGCCGAACTGCCGAAACCCCCGGCGACCGAGGTCGACAAGGCCGTCGCCCGCCTGATCGCGGCGGAGGTGGAGGACGGGTCGTGCCTGCAGATCGGGATTGGCGGGATGCCGAACGCGGTCTGTTCGCTGCTGGCGGAAAGTCCGGTGTCGGATCTTGGCATCCATACCGAGATGATGACCGACGGCATCGTGGACCTGTATCGGGCGGGGCGGGTGACGGGGACGCGAAAGCAGCTGAACCCTGGGAAGATGGTCTGCACCTTCGCCCTGGGCGCGCAGTATCTGTATGACTTCATCGACCGGAACCCGGAGGTGGAGTTCCATCCGGTCGACTACACCAACCTGCCGCACATCATCATGCGGAACGACCGCGTGGTGTCGATCAACAACACCACGCAGATCGACCTGCAGGGGCAGGCGGCGTCCGAGACGGACGGGTTCCGGCATATCTCGGGGACCGGGGGGCAGTTGCAGTTCGTGCGGGGGGCTTACGGCTCGCAGGGCGGGAAAAGTTTCATGTGTCTGGCGTCCACCTATGACAAGAAGGGAGAGCAGCGGAGCCGGATCGTGACGGCGCTGACAAGGGGCAACGTGGTGACGACGCCGCGGACGGACATCATGTATGTGGTCACCGAATACGGGATGGTGAACCTGAAGGGGCGGTCGATTGCCGAGCGGGCGCGGCTGCTCATTTCCATCGCGCACCCCGATTTCAGGGAGGAGCTGGAGCGGGATGCCTGGGAGCACCGGTTGATCCCGCGGGGGTTCTTCTGAGAGGCATCCACGCGTGGGCAGTCGGGCATGTGTTGGGAAATCAATGGCTTGGCTGTGGGCGTTTACCGGGCGTTCACACTACACGACTCTCGCGCTGGTGAGAGTTTTCGGAAGGTCGGACCACTCTGCGAGTGTTTCTGGATGATCTGGGCGCAATCGGTTTCGCAGGAAGGCGAAGCCGGTGCGGAAGTGGGATCGCGCGAGGTGGCCGTGGGTCTTGCGGGGCGGGGCGTCGCCGCCGAGGCAGGTGCGTGCGGAGCGGACGGACCAGGTGATGGTGAGGGCGGCGAAGTGCAGGGGCCGCGCCATGCCGTCGAGCCTGGCGGTGGAGCGGCGACCGCGCCTGTGGGTGGTGATCCGGGTGGCAATCTTGACCCGGCAGCCGTCGGTGCCGGGTGGCAAGGCGGTTCTTCGCGCTCCGTATGGTGAAGGGAATATCGTTCTCTTCCAGCCAGTTGAACCAGCCCGCGCCGACAAACTCCCGGTCCGCAAGCAGCATCGCGATGCTGTCCTGCCCGAAGAGCGCACAGTCCCGCCGCAGCCGCCGGTGGGTGGAGGCCGGAGCGACCCTGTCCGATCCCCGCTCATCGGCGACATGCACCAGATCGACCGTCCGCGCCCCGATCATCCCCACCGTCAGCAGCGCCGTCGTCTCCAGCCGCGACTTGCCCAGATCGACATGACGGCGTGGTTCGAACGCGACGGCGGTGATCACGGGTCGGTCCATCGGACGCCCCTTTGGCGAGGAAAAGTCCGACACCAGACTCCATTTCCCCGCCCTCGCCACCACACGGCGTCGTGTAGTTTGGGTTTTCTTAACGTCTTGGGGGAGGCTCCTCGTGCGCCTTCGGCTTCTCGTCGTAAAGGGCGCAGCGAGGAGTGACGATGTCATCGACGAGCGTCGGTCGTCGCCTGCTAGACAAGGGGCAGGAGGCGGAGATCGTCCGTGATGCTCTGCCGGCCCTCGGTCGACCGGAGGAGGGACGGCGCAGCCTGCGCCGCCGCCCGGCCGAGGATACGGCGGGACAAGGCGGGTGATGCGGTCACGGCAAGAGACCAGATCGTCCACGCCGGCGTGGGTGCGCAAGGCGTTCGCGGCCTTTTTGCCACGGGCACCCCGGACGCCCCCGGGGTCGATGGCGCGCCAGCCTCGGGCACTGGCCAGAATGGTGTCGTGCAGGAGGTCGCCGTGCGGCGCGGCGCTGCCTGGGGAGGTGGCCAGCCGGCTTCGGGGGGGGCGAGAGTGGCGGCTGCGACACTGTCGTCAGTCAGCGGCTGGCGCGCCAGGCGGCCAGAAGACCCGCCGCCGCGATCAGCGCCATGCCGGCAAAGCCCGGCGCGTCGGGAAGCTGCCGGAACACCAGCCAGCCCAGCACGGTGGCAAAGCCGATGTGCATGTAGTTGACGGGTGCCAGGATGGAGGCCGGGGCCTCGCGATAGGCCGAGGTCAGAAGAAGATGGCCGATCGTGGCGAAAGTCCCGTAGACGAGGATCAGGCCGATGTCGGGCAAGGTCGGCATCGGCTGCCCCCCGATGACCAGGGTTGCGCCCACCGACAGGATCGAGCCCACCAGCGCGGTGTTGAAGAGCAGCGCCATCGTCGTCTCGGTCCGGGTCAGGATGCGGGTCAGGAGATGGTAACCGGTGCCGGGGACGGCGTTGGAAAGACCGAGGATCACGCCCCAGGGGTCAAGGCCGCCACCGGGCCGCGCGATGAGAAGGACCCCGGCGAAGCCGAGGGCGGCGCAAAGCCAGCCCAACGCGCTGACCCTCTCGCCCAGGATCGGTCCCGCGGCGAGCATCAGCAGGACCGGGGTGATGTAGATGATCGCCACCGTCTCGGCCACCGGCATCACCCGCAGCGCAAGCAGCATCGTGACTGTCGCCGCCGCCAGCAGCAGCCCCCGCAACAGCACGAGCCCGGTCCGTTGCGTCTGCCAGACCGCGCTGCGGTGGCGGGGCCACATCGTCGCCAGGACAAGCACGAGGTTGATCAGGTAGCGGGCCGCCAGCACCAGCGTCGCGGCGTAGAGCATCGACAGGTGCTTGCCCAGCGTGTCGCCCCCCGCGAAGAGCAGCGTTGCCGCGAGGACCAGGGCGACGCCCTTCAACGGAGTGCCTTCGCGTGTCATTCCCTGCCCCTTGCCGGGCCGGACCGTAGACGCGGGCGGTCGGGGAGGGAAGAGCCCGGATGCCCGCCGGCCGCTTCGCCATTTGTCGCGGGGCGGGTTTTCGGCAGGACGCTCGGACGAGAAGACGCAGTCGCACGGGGACGGCCTCGAGCGAAGGGAAACGGCCCGCGGGGGGAGGTTCCGCGGGCCGTCTTGTGCGGCGGCAGACCGGGAGGCAGGAGCGTCCGCCGCCGGTCGCGCCTCAGTAGTTGTAGGCGCTTTCGCCGTGCGAGGTCTGGTCGAGACCCTGGCGTTCGTCGTCCGCCGAGGGGCGCAGGCCGAAGACCAGCTTGATCGCGTAGAACAGGACGAAAGAGACCACACCGGTCCAGATCACCGTCACGCCAACCGCCTTGATCTGGGTCATGACCTGCGCACCCATGTCGTAGGCACCCGGAACGGCCGGAAAGACGGTGTAGTCATACCAGCCCTGGCCGCCAAGGCTCGGGTCGGCGAGGATGCCGGTCCCGATGGCACCGATGATGCCGCCGATGCCGTGGATCCCGAAGACGTCGAGGCTGTCGTCATAGCCGAACCGCTTCTTCACCGACGAGACGAAGATGTAGCAGACCGGCGAGACCACGAGACCAAGGATCAACGCGCCGCCCGGTGCGGCAAAGCCTGCCGCCGGGGTGACCGCGACCAGCCCCGCGAGGGCCCCCGTCACCGCGCCAAGCAGCGAGGGGCGGCCGTGGCGCAGTTGTTCCACCAGCACCCAGGAGACGGTGGCCGCGGCGGTGGCGATGAAGGTGTTGAGGAAGGCAAGTGCGGTCAGCCCGTTCGACTCCAGGTTCGAACCCGCGTTGAAGCCGAACCAGCCCACCCAGAGCAGCGAGGCCCCGACCATGGTCAGCGTCAGGCTGTGCGGCGGCATCGGCTCCTTGTTGTGGCCGATGCGCGGGCCGATCACGATGCAGCCGATCAGACCCGCGATCCCTGCGTTGATGTGGACGACCGTGCCGCCGGCGAAGTCCAAGGCGCCCCAGCCCCAGAGAAGGCCCATGTCTCCGGCAAATTCGGGGACCGACAGGAAGTCCGGGCCGGCCCAGAACCAGACCATGTGCGCGATCGGGTAATAGGCCAGCAGCGTCCAGCCGATGCTGAACAGGATCAGCGGCCAGAACTTGATGCGTTCCGCGAAGGCGCCGATGATCAGTGCCGGCGTGATGCAGGCGAAGGTCATCTGGAAGATGATGAAGGCGTATTCCGGGATGTAGACGTTGTTCGAGAAGGTCGCGGCATAGGTGCCGGTGCCGACGCCCGCCAGCATCGCCTTGGACAGGCCACCGATATAGGGCGAGCCGGGCGTGAAGGCCAGGCTGTAGCCGACCGCGATCCAGAGGATCGCGCCGACAGACACGATCATCAGCACCTGCATCAGGAGGCTGAGCATGTTCTTGGTGCGCACCAGCCCGCCATAGAACAGGGCAAGCGCCGGGATCGACATCATCAGCACCAGGACCGAGGAGATCAGCATCCAGGTCGTGTCGCCCTTGTCGACCATCGCCGCCATCTGCTCGACGGTCGGGTTCTGGATCGGTCCGTCCTGTGCCAGGGCAGGCAGGCCGGCCAGCAGGGACGCGGCAAGCGCCCCAAGGCCTGCGAATGTCTTGTGCAGTTTCATGTCAGGTGTTTCCCCTTTTCCCCCGCGGCTCACAGCGCGTCGTCATCGGTTTCGCCGGTGCGGACCCGCACGGCATGTTCAACGTCGAGGACGAAAATCTTTCCGTCGCCGATCTTGTCGGTCTTGGCCGTGTCGCGGATGGTCTTGACGACCTGGTCGGACAAGGCGTCCGGGACGACGATCTCCAGCCGGATCTTCGGCACGAAGTTCACCGTGTATTCGGCACCGCGGTAGATTTCGGTGTGACCGGACTGGCTGCCGAACCCCTTGATCTCGGTCACCATCATGCCGCGAACGCCGATGGCGGTCAGCGCCTCGCGGACCTCCTCGAGCTTGAACGGCTTGATTGCTGCAATGATGAGCTTCACGTGTTTCCCCTCTGCTTGGGCGTCCCCCGGGACAGGCGCGCTTCGCCAAGCATGAGGCAGGCGATTGCCGCGATTGCACAAGGAACGGCCGCCACGGGCGGGGGCGGCTTTGCGCGTTGGTGCACATTTTTTGCACATCTGCCGACCTCCGCCCAATTAATGGGCGGCGGTGAAACGCGAATCCTGTGCGCCCCGGCTTCGCTTTCCGGGGAATCCGGGATAGTGTGACCAGCAAACGGGCCGGAACGGCCCCAGATCACAACTGGCAAGAGCAGGCATGGCAAATGGAACCCGGGGGCGTAGCCCTCTCGTTGCGGACAAGCGGTATACAAGCTCACGCGGCGGCGAAGGCGGCAGCGGCGGGAAGGGCGGCGGGCCGAAGAAGCCTGCGGCGCCGAAACCGGTCAGGACGCCGCGCAAGCGGAGCCCTGCGGCACGGCCTGCGCGGCAGCGCGGGTTGGTGATCGGCCTGTTGCTGGCAGTCTGGCGCGTGCTCTGGGGCATCGCCTGGCGTGCCACGGCCATCGGGGCGCTGATCCTGGGCGGGATCGTCTGGTATTTCTACGCGCAGCTTCCCGAGGTGGCGGACCTGATCGACGGGCGCGCGCGCGGGTCGGTCACGATGCTTGACCGCGAAGGCAATGTCTTTGCCTGGCGCGGGGAAACCTTTGGCGGGATGATCACGGCGGAAAGCGTGGCACCCGACCTGCACGACGCGGTGGTGGCGACGGAGGACCAGCGGTTCTACCAGCATTTCGGCATTTCGCCGCGCGGCATCGCCAGTGCCATACGGATCAACCTGTCGGAAGGCCGGGGTGCGTTCGAGGGCAACGGCGGTTCGACCATCACCCAGCAGACAGCGAAACTTCTGTGTCTGGGCGTGCAATGGGACCCGAAGATCTGGAAGTCGGAATCCGACTACGAAAAGGACTGCCGCAAGGGCGGCATCTGGCGCAAGATCAAGGAAGTGCCCTTCGCCATGGCGATGGAGGTCAAGTATTCCAAGGAAGAGATCCTGACCATCTACCTCAACCGCGCCTATCTGGGCGCGGGCGCGCGCGGGTTCGAGGCAGCGGCGCAACGCTATTTCGGGAAGTCGGCCAGGGACGTCAGCACCTCCGAGGCGGCAATGCTGGCGGGTCTGTTGAAGGCTCCGTCCACCTTCGCCCCGACGGCCAGCATCGACAGGGCTCGGGCAAGGGCGGAAGTGGTGATCGGGCTGATGGAGGAGCAGGGCTATCTGACCAAGGCCGAGGCCGACGCGGCGCGGGCCAATCCGGCCAGCCTGTCGACCGCCGCAAACCAGCGGACCGGCGGCTACTTCGCCGACTGGGTGATGGAGACGACGCCCAGTTACCTCGCCCGTGACACCATGGAAGACGTGATCATCGAGACCACCCTGGACCAGACGATCCAGAAGAAGGCCGAGGAGGCTCTGGCCTTCATCTTCGACGACCGGCAGAAAAAGAGCCTTGAAGCGCAGGCGGCGATCGTGGTGATGACCGCGGATGGCGCGGTGCGCGCCATGGTGGGCGGGCGCAACATTCCCAACGCGGGCGACTTCAACCGCGCGACGCAGGCTTTGCGGCAAACCGGATCGACCTTCAAGCCCTTCGTCTATGCCGCGGCGATGGACGCTGGCTACAGTCCGATGGATCTGGTCGATGACGCGCCGCTGTGCATCTACACCGCCGGGTCGGGCGACTGGTGCCCGAAGAACTATGACAAGGCGTTCAAGGGCCGGATCACCCTGACGCAGGCGCTGGCCGAAAGCCGCAACATCCCGGCTGTGCGGGTGTCGGAGGCGGTGGGCCGCGAACGGGTCAAGCAGATCGCGACCGATTTCGGCCTGGCGCAGAATTTCGCCGACGGACCGGCGCTGGCGCTTGGCGTTTCCGAATCGACGCTGATCGACATGACCGGGGCCTTCGCGGGCATCCTGAACGGTGGCTCGTCGGTCACGCCCTTCGGCCTGAGCGCGCTGAAGCTGAAGGGGATGGACGAGCCCCTGTTCGGCGCCGGCGGCGGGATCGGCACGCGGGTGATTTCGGAAAAGGCGGCGCGTGCCTTGACCTACATGATGACCGAGGTGCTGAATTCCGGCACCGGCAAGCGCGCCCGGCTGGACGACCGCGAGGCGGCGGGCAAAACCGGCACCACGCAAAGCGCGCGGGACGCCTGGTTCGTGGGCTTTACCGCCGACTATGTCGTGGGCGTCTGGATCGGCTACGACGACAACCGCCCGCTGACCGGCATCACCGGCGGCGGACTGCCCGCCGAGATCTGGCGCGAGGTGATGGTGCGGATCAACGAGGGCCAACCGGCCACGCCGTTGATGACCGAGATCCCCGGCTCGACCTATGTGCCGGTCGACCCGAGCACGACCGAGGGCGCCATCGCCGCCGCGGACGTGCCCTATTTCGATGATCCGAACGCCCCGACCTTCACCGAGGTCTACGTTGACCCGGTGACGGGCGAAAACGTCCCGGTCTATGACGGGGCGCCGCCACAGGGCGCGGTGATGGAAGGCCCGGTCTCGGGCGGGGGCGGTCTGGCAGGAGACCTCGCCGGTCAGCTTGACCAGCTTCTGGGCGGCGGAAACTGACGGCGCGGGCACCCGCGACGAAGTGAGGTTGTCGAACCGGGCACCGCCGGGTCAGAGCGTCTGAAGGTCCGCGATCAGCCGGTCGAGATCGCCGCCGCGCTGGTCGAGAAGCGCGCCCATCTCGGTGCGCTCGGACGCCAGCATGTTCACGCCTTCGATGATGATGTTGAAGAACAGGCTCTTGCCCGACTTGTCGCTGACGTGCCAGCGCACCTCGAACGGAGCCTCGCCCTTCAGGCGGGCGGTCGAGATCACCTCGAAGTAGCTTTTCAGCGGCCGGGCGTCGGCCACGTCGATCTGACCGCCCTCGAATTCACGGAAACGGCGGCCGTATTTGCGGCTGATGTAGCCCTGGAATGCCTTGGTATAGCCGGAAAGCTGGCCGCTGGAGGCCGAGCGCGCCGCTGTGCCAAGGACCGAACGGGCGATCGTCGGCACATCGGCATAGCGGGAGAACAGGCGTTCGAAGTCCTGCAGCATCGCGCCTTCGGACTTGCCGGAATTGATGATCGCGTTGATTTCGGCCACCGTCTTGTCAACCAGCGTCTTCGCATCCTCTGCCGTCAGGGCCGCGGCAGGACGGGGCAGCGTCGCCAGCAGCGTCGCGGTGGCAAGTCCTGCCACGAGGCCGCGGCGCGATAGGGTGATGTCACTGGGCATTGGGATCCTCATACGGGTCGATGAAGCCTTGGTCATTTGCCGCGCCGGCATAGGGATCGATGAAGCCGTCGTCCCCGGCACCGCCCGCTGCGTCCGCGGCACTGCCCCGCGACAGGGTGAAACGCCGGTTTTGCAGATACAGAAGCCGCGCCTGCGCGTAGCTGTCGGCACTTTCATATAGGAGCGAATCCACCGTGGCCGAGTAGCGGTTGCGATCACCAAGCCGTGAGAAGAGCCGGACGAACCGCGCCGCATTCGCCTCGCGCACCGGGAGGACGCGGTTGACCGGATCCAGCGCCGCGTCCACGATCATGCCGACGGTATCGCGGGCGGTCGAGGGGCCTGCCAGCGGCAGTTCCAGATATGGCCCCTCGCCCACGCCCCAGACCGACAGCGTCTCGCCGAAATCGGTGGGTTTGCCTTGCAGGCCCAGCGCGGACGAAACGTCGAGCAGTCCCGCAACACCGAAGGTCAGGTTCACCCCAAGCCGCAGCGTGTTCTGCCCCGCATCCGCAAGGCGGAGCTGCAGGAGGTTGTTCGCGATGTCGCCCGGCAGCCCGAGTGTGTCAGCGACATTGTCGATCCCGCGCCTGACCGGCCCGGGCACGACGGCGACACCCTTGGAGGCCGGGCGGACCAGTGCGCGGTCCACGCCCTTGTTGAAGGCATGGACCGTGCGGTTCGCGGGCTCGAAAGGATCGTTGATGGCTTCGGGGCCAGCGGGTGCGGCACAGGCGGCCAGCAGGAAACCCGCCATCAGCAGGGCCGAAAATCGCAAGGCAGTCTTCGATTTAAACGGAATGTTCAGACCCATTTCCCTACTGTCCGGCATCGATGCCGCAAATCTAGTCCTCGGCAGCCGCCGGCCAAGGCATAAGTCCATGGGCGGACCAAGACAACGGCCAAACGTGACGAATGCGCCGCGAATGGCAGGAAGACGCCAAGGAAGGACCGATGGCCGATACCGCGACCCAGATCATCGATGCCCGGGCTGGCCGGTTCGAACTGCGGGCCGCGCGTGCAGCCTCGCGGCAGGCGGTTTTCACCGCGTTCCTGTTTTCGGCGCTGGTCAACGTGCTGATGCTGACGGCACCGCTTTACATGCTGCAGGTCTATGACCGGGTGCTGGTCTCGCGGTCGGAAGAGACGCTCTTGGCGCTGTCGCTTCTCATGGCGTTCCTGTTCGTGATCATGGGGGTGCTTGACCACGCGCGGGGGCGGATCACGGCGCGGGTCGGCGCGCGACTGCAAGAGGCGCTGGATGCCCGCGTGCTGTCTGCCGCCTTTCGTCGCCTGACCGTCGCACCGCAGGACACCGCCGCGCTGGCCGCGCAGAAGGATCTGGATGCGATTGCCCGATTCTGGGCCTCGCCGGTGCTGCTGGCCCTGTTCGACGCGCCCTGGGCCCCGGTCTTCATCGCGGCGATCTTCGTCTTTCAGCCCTGGCTCGGGGCGCTGGCGCTGGCGGGCGGGCTGGTGATCCTGGTCCTGAGCCTGGCGAACCAGCATGCGACGGACCGCCCGTTGCAGGCCGCGAACCTGGCTGGCCTCGCGGCCGAACGCCAGGCCGAGAACCTGAAGCAGGAAGCCGAGCTGGTGCAGTCGCTGGGCATGGCCGCGGCTGCCTTTGCCCGGCTGAAGACCCGCCGGGATGCGGCACTCGATGCCGGGCTGGCGGCCGCGGACAGCGCGGGGCGGTATTCGGTTGCGATCCGGACCTTCCGGCTGTTCCTGCAATCGGCGATGCTGGGGCTGGCGGCCTGGCTTGTCCTGCGGCAGGAATTGTCGGCGGGGGCGATGATCGCGGCCTCGATCCTGACGGGCCGGGCCCTGCAACCGGTGGAGCAGGCGGTCGGCCAATGGGCGGTGCTTAGCCGGGCCCGGCAGGCCGGAACGCGACTGGCCGGGCTTTTGGCCAGCGTGCCGCCGCTGCCAACCCGGACGGACCTGCCGCGACCGAAGGCGCTGGTCGAGGTGCAGGGGCTGACCGTGGTGCCGCCGGGCGCGGCAGCCCCTGTCCTGCGCAACCTGAGCTTCACCTTGCCGCCGGGGCGGGCGCTGGGGGTGATCGGTCCGTCGGGGTCGGGGAAATCCTCGCTGGCGCGCGCGCTGAGCGGGGTCTGGCACCCGGCAGCCGGACGCATCCGCCTGGCGGGCGCGACGCTGGACCAGTATGATCCGGACCGGCTGGGCAGCTATATCGGCTACCTGCCGCAGCGGGTGACCCTGTTTGACGGCACCATCGCCGAAAACATCGCGCGGCTGCACGCCGGGGCCGACGCAGGCCGGATCGTCGCTGCCGCCCGGGCCGCCGCCGCGCATCAGATGATCCTGAAGCTGCCGAACGGCTATGACACCCAGGTCGCGACCATGGGCAGCCGGCTGTCGGGGGGACAGATCCAGCGCATCGGCCTGGCCCGCGCGCTGTATGGCGATCCGGTGCTCCTGATCCTGGACGAGCCGAACTCCAACCTCGACAACGACGGCTCCATAGCGCTGAACAGCGCGATCCGGACGGCGAAGGCGCGGGGGGCTTCGGTCCTGATCATGGCGCACCGCCCGGCGGCGATCCAGGAATGCGACCTGCTTCTCGTGCTGCAGGACGGTGCCGCCGCCGCCTTCGGGCCGCGCGACACCGTGCTGCGGGAAGCGGTGCGCAATGCGGGCGACATCGCCCGGGCCGCCGCGCCTGGCGGCGTGGCATGACCGGCTCGCGCATTTCGGTCCGCCGTCCGGTCCTTTCGGGCCTTGCCGCGACGCTGATCCTGGTCGCGGGCTTCGGGCTTTGGGCGACGCTGACGCGCATCTCTGGTGCCGTTGTCGCGCCGGGCCGGATCGAGGTCGAACGCGACCGCCAGATCGTCCAGCACCCGGATGGCGGCGTCGTCGCGGCGATCTTTGTCCGCGAGGGCGACCTGGTCGTCGCCGGGCAACCGCTGCTGCGGCTGGACGGTGCCGCGCTGCGGTCGGAACTGACCATCGTCGAGGGGCAGCTTTCCGAACTGACCGGGCGTTCGGCCCGGCTGGTCGCGGAACGCGACGGGTCGGCGACGCTGGACTTCCCGCAAGACATCCTTGCCCGTGCCGAAACCTCGCCCGAGGTCGCGGCTCAGCTTGACGGGCAACGGCGCCTGTTCGCGGCGCGCGCGGCGACACTGGCCGAACAACGCGACCTTCTGGCGCGTCGGATCGATCAGACCCGGTCACAATCGAACGGGATCACGGCCCAGAGCGCGGCCCTGACCACTCAGCTTGCCCTTATCGAACAAGAGCTTGCCCTGCAGCAGAGCCTTCTGGACAAGGGCCTCGCGCAGGCGGGCACCGTGCTTGCGCTGCGACGCGAACGGGCCCGGCTGCAGGGCCAGCTGGGCGAGCTTGCCGCCGACCTCGCCCGGACCGAAGGCCAGATCACCGAGATCGAGATCGAGATCTCCAGCCTTGCCACCCGCCGCCGCGAGGAGGCGACGGCGGAACTGCGCCAGACCGGACCGACACTTCTGGAGCTTGCCGAACGCCGCCGCGCGCTGGTCGAGCGCATCGACCGGCTGGAGGTGCGCGCGCCGGTGGCCGGAATTGTCCTCGGCCTGCAGGTCACCACGCCACGCGCGGTCCTGCGCGCCGCCGAACCCGTCCTTTACCTGATCCCGCAGGATCGACCGCTGGTCATCACCGCCCGCATCGCGCCGATCCAGATCGACGAGGTGGCGATCGGCCAGCCGGCAGAGCTGGTCTTTCCCGCCTTCTCGGCCCGCGACACCCCGACTCTCAAGGGCAAGGTCACGCTGGTTTCCGCCGATGCCTTGACGGACTCACAGACCGGGGCGATTTACTACACGGCGGAGCTGCAGCTGGACGATGGCGAACAGAGCCGGCTTGGTGACCGTGCCCTTCTGCCCGGGATGCCGGTCGAGGTCTTTCTGCAAACCGGCCGACGCTCGCCGCTGGCCTATCTGGTGCAACCGTTCACCGACTATTTTGCCCGCGCCTTTCGCGAAAGCTGAGGGCAAGCCTTGGCAGGATCAGGCCGACAGGTCGTTGGATTGTGCGGAAAATCTGCACGGCGTCGCCAGTCTGGCCCAGACTGACCCTCAAATGGCCACAAAGCTTGGGCCTAGTGGCGCACAACCAGAACGAGTCGGCTGATACCGGGGCAGAAGTGGGCGGAATTGTGGCAAGCGGAACCGCGATGTTCGATGGGCTGCGCACCAGGCTGACGGCTGTCGCCGCGTCCGATGGCTGGGCGCGCAGCTGGCTGTCGCGCGCCACGGCCGCCGGTGTCCGCGCCTTTCTGGTGATGATCCTGATCGTCATGCCGTCCGTCATCCTGCCCGGCATCGGTTCCGATACCAAACAGGTCGTGGCGCTGGTCGCGCTTTTTGGCGGGGCGCTCGTCTTCTTCGAGTATCACGCGGTCTATCCCAGCCTGATCGAGTTCCGCGACGGCGCGCCCTACAACCGCATCCGTTTTCTGATGATGCTGACCATCGTGGTGTTTCTGTCGGCCATCGTCGCGGACCGCGAGGCCTCGACCACCGTCACCCGGCTGTTCCATGCCATCGGGCTGATCATCGGCTCGTCACTGGACTTCCCCTATTCGCCGGTGCGGCTGGCCAGCTACATGCTGGCGGACGGGGCCACCGCGCTGCAGATCGCCGAGGTCAAGGTCGCGGCGGCCACGGCGTATCTCGTCTCGCTTTTTTCGCTGGCACTTTTCGTCATCGTGTTGAAGCTGGCCGGCTGGCCCTCGACCAAGACCGCCTTCAACGTCTGGGTGAACCTGCCCACCTTCGAGCCGACAGCGGGCGGCGATGTGGTCGATCGGCTGGTGCGAGACAGCTATGCCAACCTGACGGTCGGCTTCCTGTTGCCGTTCGTGATCCCGGCAATCGTCGCCGTGCTGACGTCGGGCATCCCGTCCGAGACGCTGACCTCGCCGCAGACCCTGATCTGGACCATGGCGCTGTGGGCCTATCTTCCCGCCGCGCTGGTCATGCGTGCGGTCGCCATGGCGCGGATCGCCGACATGATCCGGATCAAGCGGGCAGCCAAGCTCGCGGTCCTGGGCGCGATCGAGCCAAGCCGACTTGATCCCGACGATGACGAGGACGACGATCTTTAACCTCTTGCGCTGCCTTGGCTGCATCGCGGTTCTGGCCGGCCCGGCCGGCGCGGACAGCTTGCGCATCGCCACCTGGAACGCCGGGCTGGACCGCACCGGCCCCGGCCTTCTTGTCGATGACCTGAGCGGGGGCGAGGACCCGAAGATCGACGCGGCGGTCCGTGTCCTGGCAGCCCTCGATGCCGATGTGGTCCTGTTGACCGCCGTGGACTATGACCTGGGCGGTGTGGCGCTGGGGCTTCTGGCCGAAAAGCTGGCGGCGGCGGGTGCGGACTACCCCAACCGCTTTGCCTTTCGCCCGAACACCGGCAGGCAGACCGGGTTTGACGTCGACGGCAACGGGCGGATCGGCGACCCGCGCGATGCGCAGGGCTTCGGCCTGTTCTCTGGCCAGGGCGGCATGGCGATCCTGTCGCGGCTGCCGATCGACACGGCTGCGGCACGGGATTTTTCCGGCTTTCTCTGGCGCGACCTGCCGGGCGGACTGTCCAGCGACCCGCCCGATCTGGCTTCGGTCCAGCGGCTGGCGACGACGGGGTTCTGGGATGTGCCGGTGATCACGCCCGAAGGCCCGCTGCACCTTCTGGCCTGGCATGCGACACCGCCGGTCTTCGATGGACCCGAGGACCGCAACGGCCGCCGCAACCGGGACGAGGCCGAGTTCTGGCGGCTTTTCCTGGGCGGGGGCCTGCCGATGCCGCCGCCCGATGCGCCCTTCGTGCTTCTGGGCGACGGCAATCTGGACCCTGCCGATGGCGACGGCTTGCGCCAGGGGATCGCCGCGTTGCTGGCCGATCCCGCCCTGCAGGATCCGCGCCCACGGGGCAGCCCCGGCCGGACCGAGCCGGACCAGGCCGGGGATCCGGCCCTGGACACGGCCCTTTACGATGGCATCGGCGGGCTTCGGCTGGACTATGTGCTGCCCTCTGCCGGACTGGAGGTTACGGGGGCGGGCGTCCTCTGGCCGCCTGCATCCGACCCCCTGGCCGCCGACCTTGCCACGGCGTCGCGTCACTTTCCGGTCTGGGTCGACATCGTGCTGCCGTGACGCTCCGATGCCACCAGGTGCCGCGCGGTCCCCTGGTGCCGCGCCGCGCCGACGCCGGTCGCCCTGCCCGGCCCGCGTCCGGGGTGCCCTGGCCGCTGCCGTCCCGGCTTGAAGTTTTCGGGCCGGCGGGCTAGGCGGACCGCGACACTTCTGCAGGAGCACGCGCGTGGCCAACCCTTCCCTCCTTATCCTCGCCGGCGACGGCATCGGCCCGGAAGTCATGGCCGAGGTGAAGAAGATCATCGGCTGGATGGGGGCCAAGCGCGGCGTCCGGTTCGACGTGTCGGAGGATCTGGTCGGCGGCTGCGCCTATGACGCTTACGGAACGCCGTTGACCGACGCCACGATGGCCAGAGCGCAGGAGGTGGATGCGGTCCTTCTGGGTGCGGTCGGCGGGCCGAAATACGACAAGCTGGACTTTTCCGTCAAACCCGAGCGCGGACTGCTGCGGTTGCGCAAGGAAATGGACCTCTTTTCCAACCTGCGCCCCGCGCAGTGCTTTGACGCGCTCGCCGATTTCTCCAGCCTCAAGCGCGAGGTTGTCGCGGGTCTGGATATCGTGATCGTGCGCGAGCTGACCTCGGGCGTCTATTTCGGCGAGCCGCGCGGCATCTTCAAGGAGGGCAACGAGCGCGTGGGCATCAACACCCAGCGCTATACCGAATCCGAGATTGCCCGGGTGGCGCGCTCGGCGTTTGAACTCGCCCGCAAGCGCAACAACAAGGTCTGCTCGATGGAGAAGGCCAATGTGATGGAGTCGGGCATCCTCTGGCGCGAGGTGGTGCAGGAGGTGCACGACCGCGACTATCGGGATGTTCAACTGACGCACATGTATGCCGATGCGGGCGCGATGCAGCTGTGCCGCTGGCCGAAGCAGTTCGACGTGATCGTGACCGACAACCTTTTCGGCGACCTTCTGTCGGACATGGCGGCGATGCTGACCGGAAGCCTGGGGATGCTGCCCTCGGCCAGCCTCGGCCTGCCGATGGCCAACGGCCGCCCGAAGGCGCTGTATGAACCCGTACACGGCAGCGCGCCCGACATTGCGGGTCAGGGCAAGGCCAACCCGATCGCCTGCATCCTGTCGTTTGCCATGGCGCTGCGCTATTCCTTCGACATGGGCGAGGAGGCGACGCGGGTGGAGAAGGCAGTCGAGACGGTGCTGGCCGATGGTGTCCGCACCGCCGACCTGATGGGACCCGAGGGCGGCACTCCGGTCTCGACCAGCCAGATGGGCGATGCGGTCCTTGCCGCGCTGGACGCAAGCCTCTGATCCCGTCGCCGCAGGGGCACGCAGCCCCTGGCGCGCGCGCCCGGAGCATCCGATGTCCGCGCCGGGGAAGGTCATCTGCGCGGCTGCCAATTTTTCCTGATCGTCGCCCGGCACAGCGGCTGAAAACCCACAAGTGGTGGCCGTGGTGCCCTTGCAACTTCCGGGACAACGCGCGACACTGATGCCGCTAACAGGGTGCCGAGACCCGCACCCATTCGCCCGGATTTCGCAATGTCCCCTACCTTGCGCGGTGCGCTTCTGTCGCTGGCCGCCTTTGCCTTCTATGCAACCCACGACGTCGTGGTGAAATATCTGGGCGGCACCTATTCCGCGTTCCAGACCATGTTCTTCGCCGGGCTGATGGGCTTTCCGCTGGTCACGATCCTGCTGCTCAGCGACCGCCGCGACGGGACTTTGATCCCCCGGCATCCCTGGTGGACCGCGCTGCGCACCGTCAGCGCCGTGGTGACCGGGGCGATGGGGTTCTATGCCTTTTCCGTCCTGCCCCTGGCCACCTCTTACGCGATCTTCTTCGCCATGCCGCTTCTGATCACCCTGATGGCGATCCCGATGCTGGGCGAAAAGGTCGGCATCCGGCGCGGAATCGCGGTGATGATCGGGCTGCTTGGCGTTCTCATCGTCGTGCGCCCGGGCGGCGGCGACGGTTTTTCGCTGGGCCATCTGGCGGCGCTTGGGGCGGCCACGACCGGCTCGCTCAGTTCGGTCATCGTCCGCAAGATCGGACGCGAGGAGCGGTCCGTCGTCCTCATGCTTTATCCCATGGTCCTGACCTTCGTCGCGACCGGTGCGCTGATGCCCTTCGTCTACCAGCCGATGCCGGTCACCGACCTGTCGCTGACGGCCGTGATGGCGTTTCTGGGCACGCTTGGCGCGCTTGCCAGCATCGCCGCCTACCGCATCGCGCCGGCGGTGATCGTCGCCCCCATGCAGTATTCCCAGATCCTCTGGGCCGCGGTCTATGGCTGGATCTTCTTCGGCGAAGCCGTGGATGTCTACACCGCCGTCGGGTCGTCGGTGATCATCGCCTCGGGCATCTACATCGTGCTGCGCGAAGGCACCCCGTCCGTCAGCCAGAACCGCCCGGTGCTTGAAAACCGCTCGCGCTGGGAAATCGGCACCTTTCCCCGGGTTTCGACGTGGCTGAAGCGGCTGGACAGGGGCGGCGATCAGGCTTGACGCCTCTTGCCAAGGCGGGTCAGACGGGGTAACCCCCGGCAACGGTCGGAGCGTAGCGCAGTCTGGTAGCGCACCTGCTTCGGGAGCAGGGGGTCGGAGGTTCGAATCCTCTCGCTCCGACCAGTAAAAAATCCCGAAATCGCAATGACTTCAAATGACGCAGGTTGCGTATCGGGATCAGGTTTGCGGAAAAGAATGCCGGGCCGCATGCCTGGTTCGCATTGTGCGGTGAGGTCGTTCGGACGTGTTGAACATCTCCACGGGGAGCGGAGCAGTCCGATTCGTGTGCGGGAAGCAGCGCACGTTCGGCGCGCCGACGCCGCCTGTCGAGAGCGCACGGATGAAGTCGATCCAGACCCGTTCGTTCAGCGTCAACGGGTCCCACCGCCCTATTGGAGCGACGGCAAGCGTGAAACCGGGATGGGGACGCATTCGCCCCGGCTGGTCGGGCATGCCCGCACCCGCAATTCCCTGTCCGATCAAAGTCGGAATACGGCCGCCGTCCAACCCGCGCCACCTTTCCTCCCGGTCTGCGCAAATCGGCCATTCGCATTTGGCGAAGTCACGCGCCACCGGCAGCGAGATCAGATGTTCTCGCGATTGTGCATGTCGAACGGGGTAACGCTTGACCAGTTACCGCCGTGGCGGTTGGCGGTGGCTTTGACCATGCCTCGGATCAGGTCGCGGGACATGCGGTCGAGGGGGTGGGAGATGACTAGCGTAAGCGTGCCATCCAGGAGCGCGGTGCGAGTGACGTTTGTCAGCTCATCCCCTATGACCACCATCTTGCCGGCGGTGCCGTGCGCGCGCAGCGCGGCGATGGCCCCGCTGATGCCGCCGCCCGTGATATAGAGCCCCGCGAGATCGGGATGGTCGGTCAGAAGTTTTTCCGTCACCTCTTGCGCGACGGTCGAGGACTCGTAGGTGGACAGCGGTTCCAATAGTGTGAAATCGGGCTCGTTCTCTCGGAAATACGAGCGGAACCCGATCTCTTTCATCTCCTGGTTCCGATAGCGGTGGCTGCCCGTTATGATGCCGATCTTGCCTGGCTTCTTGCAGTGGCTCGCGATGGTCCAGGCCGAGGTGCGACCGACCTTCCAGTTGTCGAGGCCGATGTAGTGCATCTGCCCTGCCGCCGACAGTTGGGTGATGAAAGCGAAGACATGCACGCCGCGCGCGGCGATCTCTTCGATAGCGTGAATGACTTGCGGGTGGACCGCCGAGGTGATGGCGACCGCCTGACACTCCTGTGCCAAGGCCATTGCGGCCGCTGCGGTGTTCTGTGGCGAGAGGTCTTCCAGAAACTCGATTCGCATCTCGATGTCGGCTTCTGTCACGGACGCGGCGGCGTCACGCAATGCAGTCGCGACATTCTGGTAGAACGGACGATGGGGTTGCAACAGCAATGCTCCGAAACGGAGTCTGGGGCGGCTGGACGCGACCTTGCTCTGGATCGTCCCCAGCCCATAAAATCCAATTCTTTCCGCAGCTTCTTTGACCGCATCTCGACGTGCAGCGGTGACGCCGCCGTCGCCTGCGATCACCCGGTTAACCGTGGAAACAGAGACTCCGGCAGCCTTTGCGAGGTCTCGGATGGTGGGGCGGTCCATGTAGCCTCCGTGAGACAGATTATCTCAAAATCACTGAAATCTGAGATAGAAGAGACGATATTTCATCCTGATCACCATCTGCGCTTGATTTGATTCGCGTCAAGGCGTCATTCATTCGTCAGGTTGGGACCTGTGGCCTTAGGACGCAGGACCGAGAGACGGGGGGACATTCGAGCAGCGACGCAGCGCAAGCACGGCTTTGCCGGGCGCGGCTTTCTGCTGCCTGTCACCAGACGAAGCGGGAGCGGAAGATGGACGATCTAAAATACGGCACGCGCAACAAGCGGGGCGACTGGGCTCCGAAAGACCCGCTTGAGGTTGCGCCCTTCTGGCAATGGCCGCTCAAACCCGGGAAGATCCTGGCTTGGCTTCCGAACTACCTCTGGCCGTGGAACACGCTGCACATGGCGATCACGCTGGCCTACTGGTATCTCGTGATCCCTGACCCCGAGGTGATGAAGACCCTGTCCTGGGGCTGGGCGCTTTGGCTTTACGCGGTGAACGCGGGCGCGATCTTCGTGATCTACGGCTCGGTCGAACTGTTCTACTACGTCAAGCGCAGGCAGGGTACCCGCTTCAAATACAATGCGAAGTTCCCGTCGGAGAATCCGTCGGACGTGTTCTGGTTCACGTCGCAGAACATCGACAACTTCCTGCGGTCCTTCTTCATTTCGATCCCGCTCTGGACGCTGGTCGAAGTGCTTTTCCTTCATGCCTTCGCCAGCGGCTACGTTCCGTGGCTGACCTGGGCGGACAATCCCCTTTACCTTGCGGCGCTGTGCTTCATCGCGCCTGCCATCCACGAGGTGCATTTCTTCGTCATCCACCGCCTGATCCACACGCCGTTGCTGTATAAGTGGATCCATTCGGTCCATCACAACTCGATCAACCCAAGCCCCTGGTCGTCGCTGTCGATGCATCCGGTCGAGGGGTTCCTTTATCACGCGGTGGCCTTCTGGCACCTGGTGATCCCGTCGAACCCGATCGTTGGGCTGTTCCAGCTGCATGTCGCGGGCTTCGGAGCGATCAACGGGCACATCGGATTCGAGAAGCTCGAGCTGACCGACGACAAGGCGATCAGCAGCGAAGCCTATGCGCATTACCTGCACCACAAATACTTCGAGGTGAACTACGGCGGCGAGGGGCTGATCCCCTTGGATAAGTGGTTCGGCACCTGGCACGACGGCTCGAAAGAAGGCGATGCCATGATGAATGCCCGCTTCGAAAAGAAGAAAGCCAGGCTCAACGCGAGGTCCGCCTGAGCGGCAACAGATTTCGGCGGCGCAGACGAGGAGGTCTGCCCTGCCGGAAGAAACCGGCCATTCGACCGACGAGTGGTCAATCAGCCAAACGTAAACCCCCGACGGGGCGGCAAAAAAGGGAGGAAACAGTGATGACAATTTCCAAAGGTTTCATGCGTGCAGCGCTGACGACCGTGGCACTGACGCTGACGGCGGGTGCCGTCATGGCCGAAGGCACCACGGTTGCCGTGGTGGGGGGCAAGGCCGACGACCCGTTCTTTGCCAAGGTCAAGAAAGGCATCGACGAGGCAACGCTTGTCGTCGAAGCGCACGGCGGCAGCGTCAATTACCTGATGCTCCAGAACTACGACAACATCGGCGGCGATGCCGCGAACCTGATCCGCACCGCGATCTCGCAAGGTGCAGACGTGATCGCCGCCCCGAATTGGGTGCCGGACACGATGGACGAGGCCTACAAGGCGGCTTTGGCCGCCGGAATCCCCGTCATGCTTTACAACGCGGGCGGAGGCGACAAGGCCAAGGAACTGGGTGCGATCAACTATATCGGCAACGAGGAATATCCGGCTGGTCTGGCCGGTGGCGAATACTTCGGATCGCAGGGGCAAAAGAACGTGATCTGCGTCAACACCGTTCCGGGCGCGCAGAACCTTGAAGACCGCTGCAGGGGCATCTCGGACGGCATCACCAAATCGGGTGGCGTTTCAACCCAACTGCCGCTGCCGGCATCCAGCTTCGGCGACCCGACCGCTGTGGCCGAGGCGATCAAGGCGACGCTCTTGAAAGACCCGACCATCGACGGGGTCGTGACCATATCGGCGGGTGACGCCAACAGCGCCGCCACCGCCATCGAGCAGGCCGGTGCAACTGGCAAGGTGGCCTTGGCGTCGTTCGATATGGACGGGGCCGGACTGGACCGCATCAAGGCCGGAACGCAGCTTTATGCCGTCGACCAGCAGCCCTGGCTGCAAGGCTTCCTCGCCGTCACGATGTCGGATGCCTACGTCAACTACGGACTCGACCTTGCGACGACACCGGTTCTGACCGGTCCGGGGATCGTTGATGCGTCCAACATCGACGCCACGCTGGCCGGTGCCGGCGCGGGGTACCGGTAAGCCATCCTTCAAAAGAGACTGTTTCATCCACGGGGATTTTCCCCGTGGTTGCCAAAGGGAGAGAGACCTTGAAATACACCAAAATCCTGACCACGCTCGCCACCGTTTCCGCCATCGCGCTGAGCGCTGAGACAGCAATGGCGGAAGGCGCAAAGATTTTCGTCATCGGCGGCAAGGCGGATGACTCGTTCTGGTCCATCGTCAAGCGCGGCGCGGATGATGCGGGCAAGCTGGTCGCCGAACAGGGCGGATCGGTGACGTGGCTTGGGCCGCAGAACTACGACAACCTCGGCCCCGACGCGGCGAACCTGATCCGAACCGCGATTTCGCAAGGCGCGACAGCCATCGTCGGACCGAACTGGGTGCCGGAAGCGATGGATGAAGCCTTCAAGGCCGTCGTCGATGCGGGCATCCCGCTTGTGATCTACAATGCCGGTGGCCTGGATGCTGCCGACCGTCTCGGCGCGATGAACTATGTCGGATCGGACGACTACCAGACCGGCGTCGCGGCGGGGGAATACTTCGTCAAGAACGGCCAGACCAAGCTGATCTGCGTGAACACTTTGCCTGGGGCTGCCAACCTGGAAGCCCAATGCAAGGGCCTGGCGGACGGTGCGGCCAAGAACGGCGGTTCGGCCGAGCAACTGCCGCTGCCGTCGACCTCGTTCGGGGATGCGACTGCCGTTACCCAGGCCGTCGCCGCCTACCTTCAGCAAAATGCGGATGTGACCGGCGTCTACACCATCGGCAACATGGATGCGGTGTCAGCCAATGCGGCCATCGCGCAAGCCGGAGCTGCGGATCGTGTCAAGCTGGGCGGCATGAACATGGACCAGACCATTCTGGACAACATCAAGGCCGGAACCCAGCTTTTCGCGATGGACCAGGAGGGCTACTATCAGGGCTTCCTCGCCGTCACGATCCTGAACAACTACGTCAACTACGGCCTAAGCGTGCCGACCCGCCAGATACTGACTGGCCCGGGCATCGTCGATGCATCGAACGTCGATGCGACGCTGGCCGGTGTGGCCGCGGGCGTCCGCTAAGAGCCTGCGGGGACCGGCGCCACGCCGGCCCCCGCTTTCTGGCCCCCGACCTTTCGGAGAACCGTCATGTCCTCATCCCCCAGCCTTTCCATCGGTGCACTGCTGCGCCGGCCCGAAACCGGCTCGTTCCTTGGACTTGTCGCCGTGTTCCTGTTCTTCACCGCGTTCGGGGGGACGAACTTCGCCTCGCCCACGGGTGCGGCAAGCTGGCTGAACGTGGCGGCGCAACTTGGCATCGTGGCAATCCCGATCGGGCTTTTGATGATCGCGGGCGAGTTGGACATCTCCATCGGCTCGATCATTCCTGCAGGGTCGATGACCTGCGCCATCATCTCGGGCTATTACGATCTGCCGATCTGGATCGGCGTCGGGGCGGCTTTGGCACTCGGGGCGGTGATCGGGCTGATCAACGGCATTCTCGTGATCCGCACCGCGGTGCCGTCTTTCATCGTCACGCTGGGCACGCTGTTCGCCGTCGCCGGCATGACCCTGGGCTTTTCGGTGCTGGTAACGGGCACCACCAGTGTCGCGATCAAGGTGCCAGAGGCAAAATGGCTGCTGGGCGATTTCATCGCCGGAATCTACCAGGTCACGATCTTCTGGTGGATCGGGGCGGCGCTGTTCTGGAGCTTCGTGCTGCACGCATCGCCGCTGGGCAACTGGATCTTCGCCATGGGGGGCGACAAGGTATCGGCCCGCAATGCCGGCATCCCGACCGAGCGGATGACGGTGATGCTTTTCGTCTGCTCGGGCATGAGCGCCGCCTTCGTCGGCCTGTCCCAGGCCATCCTTTACAACTCGGCGCAAGTGTCGGCGGGGCAGAGCTACATCTTCAACTCGATCATCTCGGTCGTCGTCGGCGGTGTGCTTCTGACGGGGGGCTACGGGTCGGTGTTCGGCATCGTGCTTGGCACCCTGACCTTCGCCGTGGTCAGCCAGGGCATCTATTTCACCGGGTTCGACGCCAACTGGGCAAGTCTGATCATCGGCGTGCTGCTTCTGGGTGCGGTCCTGATGAACAACACCTTCCGCAAGATGGCGCTTAGCTACACGCCGAAGAAGAGGGGCAAGTGATGTCCGCACCGATCCTGAAACTTGCCAAGGTCAACAAGAGCTTCGGCCCCATCGACGTCTTGCACGACATCAGTCTTGAAGTCCGGGCGGGCGAGGTTCTGTGCCTTCTGGGCGACAACGGCGCGGGCAAATCGACGCTGATCAAGCTGATGTCCGGGGTTTACCAGCCGTCCAGCGGCAGCATCGAGATGGACGGCAAGCCAGAGCATTTCCCCAACCCCCGCGCTGCGGCGGACAAGGGCATCGCGACCGTTCACCAGTTCGGTGGGACGTTTCCGCTGATGTCGATCGGCCGGTCGTTCTTTGTCGGAGTCGAGCCGACCAAGGGCTGGGGACCGTTCAAGGTCTACGACCGCAAGACGGCCAATGCGATTGCGGTCGAGGCGGTGCAAAAGCTGGGCATCACCCGCATCACCGATGGCGACCGTCTGGTCGGTGGCCTATCCGGTGGTGAGCGGCAGTCGCTGGCGATTGCACGCGCGGTGCATTTCGGCGCGCGGGTCCTGATCCTGGACGAGCCCACCGCCGCCTTGGGTGTGAAGCAGGCGACCCACGTCTTGCGGATCGTGAACGAGGCCAAGCGGCGCGGGCTCGCGGTCATCTTCATCACCCACCAGGTGATGCACGCGATGGCCGTGGGCGACCACTTCGCCGTCCTGATCCGAGGGGCGATCGCTTCGGATTTCCGCAAAGGTGAAAAGACCCGCGAGGAGATCACCGATCTGATGGCGGGTGGTGCGTCGATGGCCAACCTGGAGGCCGAGATCGAAAGCGCCTTTGGCGAGGACGACGAGAAAACGCCCCGCGTGGCGTGACGGACCGCCGGAAGGGGATTCCTCCTCCTGCCTTCCGGCAATGCCTCGTCCGGTTGCGGTTCGCGCGCGACCGGACGAGCAAGACCACAAACCTGAACAAAGGCAAAACACCATGCCCAGCTGGACCCGCGCCTGCGCAACCGACGACATCGAACCCGACGACATGATCCGCTTCGACCACGGCAGCCAGACTTTCATCATCGTCCGCAGCGAAAAGGACGAGTTCTTCGCCATGGACGGGATCTGTTCGCACGAGCATGTGCATCTGTGCGGTGGCCTGGTCATGGACGGCATCGTGGAATGCCCCAAGCACAACGCCACTTTCGACTATCGCACGGGTGAGGCGAAGCGGGCTCCGGCCTGCATCAACCTGAAAACCTTCCCCGTCAAAGTCGAAGGCGGCGACGTCTTTCTGGAAATCTGACAGTTCCCGAGGAAATCATGCACAAATCGTCCCGTCCCACTGCCCATGACATGCGCGCCATGAAGGCGCGGGGTCAGAAGATCTCGATGCTTTACGTCTCGACCTTGGACGAAGCCGCTGCCGCCGACGCGGCAGGCATCGACATGCTGTCGATCGAGGGGCGGTTCTTCACCCCCGACATGCGCGAGGCTGCCGGAAACTGCTTTGTGCAGGTCGGCTTGCCCTATGGCGGCTGGGGTCGCCTGAACGGGTCCTATCTTGCCACACCCGAAGATTACCTGCGCGCTGCCTTCCACTTTTCCGAAATGGGCGGCGACTGCTTCTATTGCTCGGCGTCCTACGAAATCCAGAAGACGCTATGCGACAACTACCTGCCGGTGGTTGCCCATGTGGGTCTGATCCCGTCCTACATCACCTGGACGGGCTGGCGGGCCGTCGGAAAGACCGCGGTCGAGGCAAAGCAGGTCTGGGACCATGTGAAGCGCCTCGAAGCCATCGGTTGCTTCGGGGCCGAGCTTGAAGTGGTGCCGGACCGTCTGGGCGAATTCCTGTCGAAGAACTCCTCGCTCATCATGCTTGGTATGGGCGGTGGGCCGGGGGCGGATGCGCAGTATCTCTTTGCCGAGGATGTGCTGGGCCATACTGATGGCCACAAGCCGCGCCACGCGAAGACGTATCGCAATTTCGCCGCCGAGTTCGCGAAGCTGCAACAGGAGAGGATCGCGGCTTTCGGCGAATACATCGCCGATGTTCAGTCGGGAGCATACCCCGCGCCCGAGCACAACGTCACGATGGCGGACGCCGAATTCGACGCGTTCATGACATCGGTCGGGGGCTGACATGCTGCGGATCGGAGTGGTCGGACATGCGACGGACAGCAGGCTTTTCCCTGCCCGGTTCATCCAGGCGGTGCGCCGTTGCCGCCCGGCAAGGCACCCTGGAAAACCGTTCGATCACGCTGGAGGGGCCGCATGGATGACCTGAAGTTCGGCACGCGCAACAAGCGGGGGGACTATACCCCGAACGAGCCTCTGACCGTCGCACCCTTGCTGGTCTGGCCGCCGCGACCGCTGGCGCTGTTGCGTTGGTTGCCGGGGTATCTCTTGCCCTGGAACGCGCTCTTCTTCGCCTTGGGCGCGGTGTGGTGGTTCTACCTGACACCGGCGAAAGAGACGATGCAGACCTACGCCTGGGGCTGGGTGCTGTGGATCTTTGCCCGCAACTGCGCGGCCGTTCTGCTGGTCTTCGGTCTGTTGGAGCTGCGGCTTTACATCCTGCGCCGCCAAGGCGCGCGGTTCAAGTTCAATGCCAAGTTCCCGGCTGACGTGCCCAGCGAGGTGTTCTGGTTCAAGTCGCAGAACATCGACAACATCCTGCGGACCTTTGGGACCGGCCTGCCGGTCTGGACGGCGTATGAGGTGTTCCTGCTGCACGCATGGGCGAATGGTTGGGGCCCGTGGACGACCTTCCAAGCGCATCCGTGGTTATTGGCCCTGTTCGGCCTTGCCCTGCCGCTGATCCACGAGCTGCATTTCTATTGCATCCATCGGCTGATCCACGTGCCGGTTCTGTATAAGTGGATCCATTCGGTCCACCACAACTCGGTCAATCCAAGCCCATGGTCTTCCCTGTCGATGCACCCTGTCGAGCATCTGCTTTACTGGTCCGACAGCCTGATCCACCTGATCATCCCGTCGCATCCCTTGCTGGTGCTTTACCACCTGCACATCACCGGAACGGGGGCGGTCGTTGGTCATATCGGGTTCGACAAGATCGAGACGGGGCCGAATGGCGCGGTCAGCAGCCATGCCTTCGCGCATTACCTGCACCACAAGTATTTCGAGGTGAATTACGCCGACGGGTCGATCCCCTTGGACCAGTGGTTCGGCACCTGGCACGACGGCACCAAAAAGGGCGATGCCGCCATGCAGACCCGCTTCGAGCAGAAGAAAGCCCGCCTGAACGCGGGCAAGTAGAAGGGACGAGGAGACGAACATGTCCATCCGTATCGCCGTGATCGGCGCAGGTCTGATGGGGGGCGACCACGCCCGCATCTTTGCCGAGGATCTGCCGGGGGCGAGCCTTCAGGTCGTCTGCGATGCGTCCGAAGCGCGCGCGCGCGCCGTGGCCGATGCCTATGGCGCGGCCGATGTGGCAAGCGACGCTTCGGCGGTGATCTCGCGGGCCGATGTCGATGCCGTCGTGATTGCAAGCCCCGACTTCACTCACGCGCCGTTGTCCTTGGCCGCTATCGCCGCAGGAAAGCCGGTGCTGTGCGAAAAGCCGCTGTCGCAGTCTTCAGCGGAATGCCTGCAGGTGATGAAGGCGGAACTGGCTGCGGGCCGCCGCTTCATCCAGCTTGGTTTCATGCGCCGCTACGACCAATCCTATGCCGAAATGAAGGCCGCACTGGCCGACGGGTCGCTGGGCCGCGCCCTGATGATGCACAATTTCCACCGCAACGTCGAAACTCCGGCGTCAGATTTCACCGGCGCGATGGCCATCACGAATTCCGCCCCGCACGAGTTCGACGTGGTGCGCCATGTGCTTGGCACGGAATACACGACGATCTCGGCCTACCAGCCGAAGCGGTCCGATGCTCTGGTGGCTCCGGTCTTCATGGTTCTGGAAACCGTCGATGGTCAGCTGGTAAACATCGAGATCAACAACAACGCGGCCTACGGCTATGACGTCCGTGCCGAGTTGGTTGGCGAAGGCGGATCGGTCGCGATGAATGCGGTGGCCTACACGACCCGCGACGCCTCGCTTCGGCATTCGGCAGCCTACGCGAGCGATTGGCGCGCGCGATACGCCGAAGCCTATCGCCAGCAGAACAAGGACTTCCTGCGCTTCGTGACAACCGGAGTGTTCCCCGCGATCGCTTCGGATGCCTGGGATGGCCTTGCCGCGGCAGTGGTTGCCGAAGCGGGTGTGAAGGCCTTGGCTCAGGGCATGAGGATGCCCGTCTCGATGCCCGCGAAACCATCTCTCTACGCTCAAAAAGGGATCTGACCCATGAAGCTCGGCTTCGTTTCCGATAGCCTCGGCGCACTGCCGTTCGCCACCATGCTCGACCACGCTGCCCGAATGGGCGTGCAGGGGGTCGAGGTGAACACAGGGGGATGGTCGACCGCCCCGCACCTGAATCTTGCCAAGATGCTGAACAGTGCCGAGGCACGTCGTGCGTTTCGGACGGCCTTCGCCGACCGCGGGCTCGACGTGATTTCCCTCAACGCGAACGGCAACCCGCTGCACCCGACCGATCCGGCGCAAGGCGCGTGCCTGCGCGACACGATCCGGCTGGCGGGCGAAATGGGCATCAAGACGGTCTGCACGATGTCGGGCCTGCCAGCTGGCCGCGACGGCGATCTCATGCCGAACTGGGTGGTTTCCTCCTGGCCGCCCGAGACGCAGACCATGCTGCGCTATCAGTGGGAGGAAAAGCTCCTGCCGTTCTGGACCGAAATCGTCGCTCTGGCAAAATCCTGCGGCGTCGAGAGGATCGCGCTCGAGTTGCACGGCAACCAATGCGTCTACAACGTCCCGTCGCTTTTGAGGTTGCGGTCCATGATCGGCCCGGTGGTGGGCGCGAACCTTGACCCCAGCCACCTGTTCTGGATGGGGGCCGACCCGCTGATCGCCGCCGAGGTGCTTGGTGACGCCGTCTATCACGTCCATGCCAAGGACACCTTCCTGAACGCCCCGGTCCAGGCGAGGACCAGCCTTCTTGAAAACGGATCGCTGATGGACATCCAGAAACGCTCGTGGTCCTACATCACTCTCGGTTTCGGACATGGCGAGGAATGGTGGCGGCAGTTCTGCTATCGGCTGAAGATGGGCGGGTATGACGGTTGGCTGTCGGTCGAGCATGAGGATGTGATGCTCAACAGCCTCGAGGGTCTGGAAAAGTCGGTCGCGCTGCTGCAGAGCGTCATGCCGAAAGCCGCGGCCGATTACGCGCCGCAGGCGATCTGATCGCGCAGAACATCGAAGGCTCTGCCCTTCGGTGATCGGACACGCGACTGACCGTCTCACACCCTACACGCAAGGCTTTTTCGGCCCAAAGCCGTTGGAGAAGTTGCTTCCGGTATCCCGGCTGAAAAACCGGTGAAAATCCGCTGCGGCTTTCCGACATCGGTCGCTTGCCTGTCATCGGAACGGTCTGAGCCTCAGGGCATCACACGCTGTGTCTGAGCGTCGACTGCGAGGTGTTCAGGCGCGCTGCACTGCGGGCGAAGCTGCGGCGCACTGCCCGCAAAGGCGGAGATCATTGTGCGTCTCCGTGCGGCACATGACCGGGGCGTCATGTGCCTCGACTCGGCCAAAGTTTGGCACATGCGTCCGTGAAAGTGTTTCGGAACGCTTCTTTCAAAACTGTGCATTTGGTCAATGCTTGTGCGCTGTCAGGCAGTTGTCGGAAGCCGGCCCATGTCCCTCTTGCTCCGCCACAGGTGTGAAAGGTGAATTTCGCCACCATCGGCTTTGCCACCTCGCGGCGGGCGGGATAGGTGCCGGTGCGTGCGGAGGATGGGTCCAGCTTGCGCGCTCAGCGCGCGGCCCAGGCCCTGGCGATGTAGCTGGACGTCATCAGGTCAAGATGCGCGCCACCACCGTTCTTGGCAATGGTGATCTCATCCTCGGAGCGGCGGGTGAAGAGTGCGGGCTCATCGTAGAAATCGGCGATGATGTCGGCCTCGGTGATCGCACCCGAGGCGATCGGATCCATCAGTTCGCCGATGTGGTGGATCGTGGTCTTCCGGCTGTCGACGAAGACCCGTGCACGCGCCATCGCGGTGTCGTCGACCTCGCGCATGCCGGGCTTGTAGGCACCGATCAGGTCGATGTGCTGGCCGGGTTGCAGCCAGTCGCCCCTGATCAGGGGGGCCGTCGCCATGGTGGCCGAGCAGATCACGTCGGCCTGCCGCACTGCCGCCTCCAGATCGTCAGCCACGGGCAGGCCCATGGCTTCGGCGCTTTGGCGGGTGCGGCTCCAGACGGTGAAGCGGGCATCCGGGAACACCGAGGAGTAGGCCTCGACCATGCTGCGCGCCACTGCACCAGCGCCGACGAGGAGGAACCTGGTCGCATCCTTGCGCGCCAGGCGCGAGGCGGAAAGAAGGCTGTCGCCTGCGGTCTTCCACTTGGTGACAAGGTGGAAGTCGACCAGCGCCGAAAGATCCCCGGTCACATCGTCGAACAGGCTGACGACGCCATGGATCGATGGCAGGCCCCTGGCGGCATTGCCCGGGAAGATCGTCGCCGCCTTGACCAGCGCACCGAGCCCGTCGATCCACGCCCCACGGTTCAGGATCGTGTCGCCGTCGCGATAGAGAAACATGTCCTTGATGTCCGACAGCGGCAGCTTGTGCCCGGCTTCCAACGCCTGCAAGAGGCCTTGCCAGGTCAGAAGCGCCTCGGCTTGCTTGGGGACGATCAGGGTCACAGGCCTGCCTCTTCGGTGGTTAGAAGTCCCTCGGCGACCAGGCGTGCGGCCCAGCCTTGCCAGCTTTCGAACTGATGCGTGCGCCAGCCCCGGCGCGCGGCGGCGGTGACGTTTTCCGCCCTGTCGTCGGCAAAGACAAGACGGTCGGGCCGGATGCCGCAATCTTCCTCGACCACCTGATAGATGCGCGGATCGGGCTTCGAGACCCGCAGGCGGCCCGAGACATATTCGCGGTCGAACTCACCCAGGAAGTCGAGCATCTCCCGCGCTTCCTCATAAGCATGACTGCCGAAATTGGTCAGGCAGAAGACTGGCACGCCCCTGGCCCGCAGCGCGCGCAGCAGGGCGATGGAGCCTTCGATCCGGGGGCTGGCAAGCTCGATCCAGCGGTCATACCACATGCGGATCTCAGGGGCCCAGTCCGCGTGGCGGTCGGCCCAGCCGTAGATCGTCTCGCGAAACAGCGCCCCGTCATCGACCAGCGCGTTCATCGCGTGCAGGTCCACGTCGGCAAAGAGCGCCCGACGCCGGTCCTCGCCGATCACCCGATCGTAAAAGGCTTCGGGCTGCCAGCGGGTCAGCACATTGCCGATGTCGAAGATCACTGCCTCAGGCTGCATCGCTTTCCCGTCTGCGGACCGTTTCACGCCAGATCACATAAAGGCCGGACCCGCAGATCAGCGCAATCCCCACCCAGGACACCGCGTCGGGAAAGGTGCCGAAGACCAGAAGGCCCCACAGGATCGCCATGGGCATTCCGACATATTCAAACGGCGCGATCAGCCCCGCTTCGGTGGTGCGGTAGGCCTGGGTCACCATCATCCCGCCGATCCCGACCGACAGCCCGGTCGCCAGAAAGATCGGCCAGTCGGCCACGGGCGGCCAGATCCAGGGCCGGAAGAGGAAGGCCCAGATGCCGTCCGCGGTCGCGTGGTGGCCGTCTCCGACCCACAGGCCCATGCCAAGGCTGACGAGGACGAAGCCGAGCTGGACGTAGAAGGACAGGGTCATCGCGCTTTCGGTGCCGCCCATGTGGCGGGCCAAAAGGTTGCCGGAGGCGTAAAGCACGGCCGAGATCAGGACAAGGATCGCGGCGGGCTGGATCACCCCGGCCCCGGGGCGCAGCATCACAATGACACCGAGCATGCCGATGATGACCGCAGCCCAGCGCCGGGGGCCGACACTTTCGCCCAGGAACAGGATGGAAAGCAGGGTGATGACGATGGGGCTGACATAGGCAACGGCCACGGCATCGGCGAGGTCGAGGACGGCAAGGCCGGTGAAATAGGTCACGTTCGACAGCATGACGATGCCGACGCGCAGAAGATGGGTGACGGGTCGCTGCGTGGCGATTTGCGACCAGCCCCTCTCGGACCAGTGGATGACCGCGAAGATGAAGGCCATGGCGACAATGGCGCGGATCAGGATGACCTGGTGCAGCGCATAGCCGCCGGACAGGAACTTGATCGAGACGTCGTTGACCGAAAAGATCAGCGTGCCACCGATGGCGAAGAGGATGCCGGTCAGGGCGGGGGAACGGGCCATGGCCGCAGATGATCCGGGGCATCCGGTTCCGTCTGTCCTGCCCGCGACATCCCTTGGCGCAGGCAGGCGAGGGCTTTGGATCGCGCCGGGGCCCTCAGGGCGTTGTGGTGGCCGCATTCGCCGCGGCGGCGGTCAGCTCGTCGACCTTGGCCTGCAGTGCCGCCGCCTGTTCGGACAGGGCCGCCTTATCGGCCTCGAGCGCCGTGATCGTTTCGGTCAGGCGCTTGCTTTCCGCCCCGGCGGCTTCGGCGGCCCGGGCCATCTCGGCTTCAAGCGCGGAAACCTTGTCCGCCAGCGCGGCCCGCTCGGCCTCGACCGCCGCTGTCGCGTCAAGGGATGTCGAAACCTTTGCCTCCAGGTCGGCGGCCAGCTTGTCCATCTGCCCCTTAAGCGTTTCCAGCTGCACGGCCAGCGCGGCCTTTTCGCCTTCGATGGTGGTGAGGGCGGCCTCTCTTGCGGCCAGTTCCGTCTGAAAACCCGCGACCTTCCGGCTCGACTGGTAGGCGTAGAAGCCAAGAATGGCAAGCGAGGCCACCACGATGGCCAGAAGCAGGTTCTTCATCGGCATGTCCTCCGGTCGGCTTTCCTTGCGCGGCATCCTGACCACAGGACGTGGCGCCGCACAAGCCATTTGGCGGCGTGACAGCGGTCGGTCGAGAACGTTGAAGGCCAGGGCCGAAGCGGAAACCGGCCTTCGCAAGCTGTTGGATTCATTGCGGAGGCAACAGTGTCCACGCGCGACGGGATGGTCAGGCAGGATCCGCGAAGACCTGGACCCAATAGTAGCGCAAGGGCGACCGGTTGCCTTTCAGCGGCCGGTCGTCGGCCTCATAGACCATCGCGATTCCGGTTTCGGACATCCCGCAGTTCAGGATGTTGCGCCGGTGGCCGGCGCTTTGCAGCCATTGCGTCACCACCTCACGCGCGGTTTGCTGCCCCGCCGCAATGTTCTCTGCCGCAGATCGGTAGCTGTAGCCCTGCCGTGCGATGCGGGACGAGAACCGGCTGCCGTCCTTGTCGGCATGGGCAAAGAAGTTCTGTTCCGCCATCGCCCGGGCATGCAACTGCGCCGCGGCGACCAGCTTCGCGTTGACCCGCAGCGGCCCGCAGCCCGCCTTGGCCCGCGCGGCGTTGATCGCCGTCAGGACCGAGTCGGCCGGTCCCGCCGGTGCCGCAGTGCCGCCCGAGATGGCCAGCACCAGAACGCTAGCCGAGCAGAGCCTGAGCATGGAACGACACATGGTCCTCCATGAAGGTCGCGACGAAGTAATAGCTGTGATCATAGCCCTTCTGCATCCGGAACGTCCCGCCCTGTCTGCTTGCGGCCAGCGCGTCGGCCAGCGCCTCGGGGCGAAGTTTGTCGAGGAACTGGTCGGCAGTGCCCTGGTCGACCAGAATCGGCCCGTCAAACCCGCGGCGGCGCATGAGCAAAGTGGCATCATGCGCCGCCCAGGACGACTCGTCGCGTCCGAGATAGGCAGAAAACTGCGGACGACCCCAGTCGCTGACCGTCGGATTGCAGATCGGGGCGAAAGCCGAGACCGAGCGGAACCGGCCCGGAAAGCTCATCGCGATGGTCAGCGCCCCGTGCCCGCCCATCGAATGCCCGGTGATGCCCTGCGCCTCTTCGGCCAGGGGGAAGGCGTTCAAAAGCAGGCGGGGAAGTTCCTCGGTGACGTAGTCCCACATCCGGAAATGCGGAGCCCAGGGTTTCTGCGTGGCGTTGACATAGAAGCCCGCCCCCTGACCCAGCGCAAAGTCGGGGTCGTTCGCGACGCCCTCGCCGCGTGGCGATGTGTCGGGGAAAACGAGCGCGATGCCGGCCTCGGCGGCCCAACGCTGGGCCCCGGCCTTGATCATGGCGTTTTCATGCGTGCAGGTCAGGCCCGACAGGAACCACAGAAGCGGCACCGGCCCGTCCTCGGCCTGCGCCGGCAGGAAAAGGCCGAAGGTCATGTCACAGGCGCAGGCCGCCGAGGCATGGCTGTAGACCCCCTGCACGCCGCCGAACGCCCGGTTTTCCGCGATGGTCTTCAAGAGGTGCCTCCCTGGCTGACAAGGGCGATCGCGATGGTCACGGTCAGGACCGATGCGGCGGTCGACAAGAGAATGGCGCTGGACACCCGCTGCGGCGCGACGCCGTAATGCTGCGCCAGAATGAAGACATTGCCGGCCACCGGCAAGGCCGCGGCCGCGATCATGACGCCCGCCGCATAGCCGCCGATGCCCAGGGCCCAGCAGGCTGCGGCCACCGCGAGGGGATGCAGGACCAGTTTGGACAGCGACAGCCAGGCGGCGACCTCGATCCGTTCGGCGGACCGCCCGGCCAACGAGGCTCCGATCGCGAAGAGGGCGCAGGGGGTGGCGGCCGCACCGAGCAGTGTCAGGAATTCGTTGATCGGGCCCGGCAAGGCAAGGCCCGTCGCCCCCCAGAGGATGCCGAGGACGACCGATACGATCATCGGATTCCTCGCCAGGCCGACGGCCAGGATGCCAAAGGTCCGGGGGCTGACACGCCCCGCGCGCAGACCGGTGATCGCCATGGTCAGAATTGAGGAAAAGACGATCAGGTCGACGGCAAGGACCAGCAGCACCAGCCCGACCGCCTGCGGGCCAAGCAGCAGGGACAGCATCGGGATGCCAAGGAACCCCACGTTGCCGATGACGCCGGTATGCGCCTCGAACACCGCCTCTTCCAGACTGGTGCCGCGCACCGCCGCGACACCCGCAACGATCAGCCAGATCGCGGCGGTGCCCATGAGATAGGCCAGCACGAAGGGCCAGTTGAAGATCGCCGCCACATCCAGATTTGCGGCAAAGCCGAAGAGCATGGCCGACAGAGCGAAATAGAAGACAAAGCGCGTCAGATAGGCCGTGGCGTCTTCGGAAAAGAACCGGGTGCGTCCGGCCAGATACCCGACCGCGATCAGGGCAAAGAACGGCAGCGTCTTCAGGAATATCGCCAGCATGGCCGCGTTGGTGTCACGCAGGCGCGGAAAGGGCAAGACCGCGGGCCGGGAATCGGGCGATGCCAACCGGTTGCCGTGCCCCGGATTTGCCCCGGACCGGCCATGCCGATCATGGGACGATGTGGCAAAAGCAGGGCAGAGGATTGCGGCGGAACTGTTTCGCATTACCCCGTGTGCAATCCCCCGATCCCCGCGAATCCTACAACTTCCGGCGGAAATGAGGGAAATGGGGACAATATGAACCGTATTCTACACATCCCAAAGTTGATCGATTGTGGCGAAAAAGGAACGTATTGGCTTCACGTTTTGGCCCAACTCATTGGCTAGGACTTGGCGATGCCGACCCTCATGCCGGGGGGACTCGAGGTCGGGGAACGGGAACGGGAATGACGGCTGCCGCGCTGAGGATCGACGAAAGCGACTCAGGATCCAGTTCGGACGAGCTGGCACCCGGCACCCGGTTGCTGTTTGGCCAGTTCGTGATCCAGTCCTTCGTCAACAGCGGCGGTTTCGGCATCGTTTATCTTGCCAAGGATTCGCTTGACCGTCAGGTGGTCATCAAGGAGTGCTTCCCCAGCGCCTATTGCCGCAGGATCGGCACGACAGTCGGCGCGCGGTCTCGGGCCCAGCAGGACGACTTCCGCGCCGCCGTGCGGCACTTCGTGCAGGAAGCCGTGACCCTGTCGCAGCTTGATCATCCGAACATCGTGAAGGTGCACCAGGTCTTCGAGTGCAATGAGACCGCCTACATGGCGATGGACTATATCGAGGGTCACGATCTGCTGCAGACCGTCGAAGGCAGTGCGCCGCCGCTGCGCCCGAAGGAAATCATCGCCCATCTGATGTCCATGCTGGACGCCGTGGGGCATGTGCATTCCCAGGGCCTGCTGCACCGCGACATCTCGCCCGACAACATGATCCTGGACCGCGCCAAGGGTCAGCCGGTGCTGATCGACTTCGGGGCCTCGCGCAAGGAAGTGACGCGGAAAAGCCGGGTGGTGTCGGGACTGCGCGTGGTCAAGGACGGCTACTCGCCGCAGGAGTTCTACGTCAGCGGCAGCAAACAGGCCCCCTGCAGCGATCTTTATGCGCTGGCGGCCAGCTTCTATCATCTGATTTCCGGCGAGACGCCGAAAACCTCGCAGGAACGGCTGTCGGCCCTTGCCGGGCGCGAGGACGATCCCTTGCGTCCTCTGGCAGGGCGGTTCCGCGCCTATCCGGCCGGGTTCCTGAAGGCGATCGACAAGGCGATGGCGATCTTCCCGCGCGACCGGCTGCAATCGGTCGACGAATGGCGCGCGATGCTGGGCGAGGCTGCGGGAAAACCGGTCGTAGCGGTGGCGGAAATTCCGGTCGTGCCGGCGTCTGCCGGTCCGGTGGCCGAACCTGTCGTGGCGACCGCCGCGACGGTGCCGGCAAGTCCTGCGCCCGTGGAAACGCCACCCGCCGAACGGATGCCGGGTGCCTTGCAGAACCCCAAGGATGTCCTGGTGACGGCAGCGGCAGCGACGCTTCTGCTTGTCGGACTGTTGTCGCTGCCCGGTCTGTTCCAGCGCGACGGCGCAGAGTCGGTTCGGGCCGGGACGGCCCCAACTTCTGCGGCCCAGGCTTCGGCGGCCCCGGCTGCTGCGGCCCGTGAAAGCCTGCCGGTGGTGAACGTGCTGCGCTTGCCGAATGGCATGAGCTTCGAGGCGGTCGACACCGCAACCGGCACGCTGACGGTCGTCGCAGAGGTTCCGGCGGGGGCGGAAACGACGATGCGGGTGGGCGACGTGCTTCTGGTCTATGCTGCTTCGGGCGAGTCGCTTGGAACGGAGACGGCCCTGAGTGACATACTCAAGCGCGAATATTTGGCTGGTGTCACAACTTACGGTTTTGTCATCCGGCGTGATTCAACTACACTGGACGCAGAGTTCCGGCTGGGGGTTGCCGGGTAGACCCGCGTTCGCGGACATTCTGGACGGGAGAGACTATCGTGAAGTTCCTTCGCTCTATCTTCGGGGAAACCGACGAGGCGGGTCAGGCAGCCGGAACGGTCGAGTCTGGCCCCGATCCGGTCATGGCCGCCCTGGCGGAACTGGAAGTGAAGCGCCTGCGTCAGGCGCTGGCCGCCGCTGCCCCGGCCCCGGCACCCCAACCGGAACCGCAGCCCGAGGCCGACGTCCAGGTTGCCCGCCCAAGCCGCGTGGTGAAGGCGAAGGCACCGCTGCCCGAAGGTGTCGCTCCTGCCGCGCGCAGCATCTGGGACATCGAGGACGAAACCCCGGTGGCGGCAGCCAGCCGGGGCTTTGGCGAAGCGGCCCCAGGCACGGCGCCCCGCCGACCGACGCGCACCAAGACCCGGGTTCTGGGGTTCGAGGCGCAGCCCGCTGCGGTCGTCCCCCTGTTCGACGGAGCCGAGGGCCTGCCGATCGCCGCGGGCGCTCCGACGGGCAGCAAGGCCTATGTGATGTTCCCGGCGGGCTGGCTGATCGTCAAGGACGGTCCCGGCAGGGGGGCTTGCTTTGCCCTGTCGCAGGGCGTGTCGCAGATCGGGCGCGGCGCGGATCAGACGGTCTCGCTGGACTATGGCGACATGGCGATCTCGCGCCAGAACCATGCCGCTATCGCCTATGACGCGACCTCGCATGAGTTCCACGTCGGCCACGGGGGCAAATCGAACCTGGTGCGGGTGAACGGCCATCCGCTGCTGTCGACCGAAACTGCACGCGACGGCGACGAGATCCAGATCGGCGAGACCACGCTGATCCTGAAGGTGCTCTGCACGCCCGAGTTCAACTGGTCCTCCTACGAGGCGGAAGGAGACGGGCATGATATGGCGATCGCGTGAACCCCGCTACGACGTCGCCTCCGGCATCAGTCAGGGTGCCCGCAACTATCAGGAAGATGCGATCGCCGCAGACTTCCCGGTCGGGTCCGAGGCGGGCTTTGTCGTCCTTGCCGATGGCATGGGCGGACATGCGGCGGGCGATGTCGCCTCCAAGATCGTCCTGACCGAGGTCTTTTCCGAGCTGAAGTTCCACTTTGCGGATGTCGAGGCCTTCGAGCGCCAAGCGCCGGAAATTCTGCGCAAAGTGGCCGAATTCGCCAACGAGACGCTGCGCGACCATGCGGCGCGTCACCCGGAAACCGAAGGCATGGGCGCGACGCTGGTGGTCCCGGCCCTGGTGGAAAACCGGCTCTGGTGGATTTCGGTCGGCGATTCGCCACTGTTTCTGTATCGCAACGGGCTTCTGACCCAGGTGAATGAAGATCATTCCATGGGGCCGCAGATCGACTTCATGGTGCAGTCGGGCCTGCTGGACGCCAGGTTTGCCGCCGATCATCCGGACCGCAACTGCCTGATGTCGGTGCTGATGGGCGCGCAGATTGCAAAGATCGACTGCCCGACGCGCCCGCTTGAGCTGCAGGCCGGCGACATTGTCGTCTGTGCCTCGGACGGGGTGCAGTTCCTGAGCAATGCGCAGATCACGAAGATCCTCGGCAAATACCGCAAGTCGCGGTCGACCGAAATTGCCGAGCGGCTGCTGGACGAGATCTACAAGCTGAACGATCCCGATCAGGACAACATCAGCTTCACGATCATCAAGGTGAACGACGCCTCGGTGCGACCCAGGCAGCCGCGTCCGCCCCGGGCATCGGTCGCGGTTGCGCGCCCTCGGGGGCTGACGACCGTGGTCGCCGAGCCCGATCCCCTGCCGGCCCCGCCCGACGGGGTGGCTCCGGTCTTCGAGCCGGAAGAAGCGGCGGCGACGGTGGCCCTGCCGATGGCGGAGGTGGTTGAGATCGAAACCGCTCTGCGCGATGCGGCGAACGATGCGGAAGAGGATCTTGCGAAACAGCGGGTCGTCGTCGTGCCGCGCCGGTTTGTGGCGCTCGCCTGACGTTGCGGCGCTCGCCTGACGTTGCGGCGCGCGGTCAGGGTTGGTGATTGGCCCCCGATGGCACGGTTCCCGCCGCGGCGATGCAGGCGGCGATCACCGATTTCGGCACCGCGCGGCTGGAATAGTCGCGCACCGAGTGCCGCCGTTTCATGAACGCCAGAAAGCGCAGGGCGGCGGCTTCTGCTTCGGTTTCGTCCAGTTGAACCCGGTCAGGCAACGGCAGCGCCTGATAGCTCGCCTCGCCCTTGCGATACATCACCCGCCCCCGATCAGCACCCCGGCGGCAAAGACCAAGGCACCGCCAACGACGACCTGCAACGCTGCGCGCAGGAAAGGCGTCTCCATATAGCGGTTCTGGATCCAGGCAATGGCCCACAATTCGACAAAGACCACGATCATCGCAAGGGTCGTGGCGGTCCAGAAATCCGGGATCAGATACGGAAGCGCATGGCCAAGGCCGCCGATGGTGGTCATGATCCCCGACGCGAAGCCCCGCTTCAGGGGCGAGCCGCGTCCCGACAGCACCCCGTCGTCATGCGCGGCCTCGGTGAAGCCCATCGAGATCCCGGCGCCGACCGAGGCGGCCGCGCCGACCAGGAAAGTCGTCCAGGTGTTCTGCGTGGCGAAGGCCGTCGCAAAGATCGGCGCCAGGGTCGAAACCGAGCCGTCCATCAGTCCGGCAAGACCAGGCTGCACCCAGGTCAGGATGAACTGGCGCTTGGCGGTCCGGTCCTCTTCCTCGCGCGCATCTTGCGGCAGATGGGTGCTTTCCAGCCGCTGCGCATGGCGCTCGTGCCCGGCCTCGGCCGCCGCAAGGTCGCCCAGGAGCTTGCGGGTCGCGGCGTCCTGGGTGCGGGCTGCGGCCCTGACATAGAAATCATGCGCCACCTTTTCCATCGTCGCGGCTTCGCCCCGCATCGCGTCCAGCGTCAGGGATTGCGACAGCCAGACCGGGCGGCGCGCATAAAAGCCCGCGACATGTTCGCGCCGGATCAGCGGGATCACCTCGCCGAAGCGCATGCGGTGCAACTCGATCAGGCGCTGGCGGTGGCGGTCCTCTTCCGCCGCCATCCCGTCGAAGACCGCTGCCGAGGCCGGATAGTCCTTGCGCAACCGTTCGGCAAAGCTGCGGTAGATGCGGGCGTCGTCCTCTTCCGAGGAAATCGCCAACGCCAGGACATCCTGGTCAGACAGGTCGGCAAAGCGGCGACGGAACGTCAGGGAGGACAGCACGGCAGGCACCTTCTTCTGGAACCATTCTAATCTAGCCGCTCCGGAAGCATGCGCAATACGATAGTCCGAACGGCGCAAGATGGCTTGCCTGTCACGCGCGTTGACGATCGACAACCCCGTTCTTGCGGCGAAACAGGTCGCGCGGCCCTGCACGGCGAGGGGCCACGAAAGGCTGAGCTTCGGCATGGCCGCGACGATCACGCAAGCACTTTCCCGCCGCACCAGGCATGGCGCAGCGGGGCTGTTCCGGCTGCGCTGCGGGCTACCGGACGGAGACCGGATTCCTGGCACGAGGAATTCGGGTCACCCGTTCTCGCGCAGGATCGTGCCGGCGAGGTAGAGCGAGCCGCAGATCAGCACGCGCGCCCCGGGGGATTCTGCCGCAATCCCGGCCAGCGCCTCGGCGACCGAGCCTGCGGTCCCCGCATCCATCCCGGCCCGACGGGCAGCGTCCCGAGTCACTTCGGCAGGCAGGGTGTTCTTCTCGCCCGGGATCGACACGGCATGCAGCCGCGTGACGTGCGGGGCAAGCGGCACCATGTAGCCGGTCACGTCCTTGGTGTTCAGCATGCCGCAGATCAGATGCGTCTCGCGTTTCGGCATCCGGGCGAGCGTCGCTGCCACCGCCTCGCCCCCAGCCGGGTTGTGCCCGCCGTCCAGCCACAGCTCGACCCTTGGTGCCGCGTCCACCAGCGGGCCCTGCCGCAGGCGCTGCATCCGGGCGGGCCAGAAGGCCCGGGTCACGGCCGCTTCGCAGGCGCTTTCGTCGCGCCCGAGCTGGCGCAGGGCGGCAATCGCGGCCCCGGCATTCTGCACCTGGTGCGGTCCCGGCAGGTTCGGCAGCGGCAGGTCAAGAAGCCCGGCCTCGTCCTGATAGACCAGCCGCCCGCGGTCTTCCGCGACATGCCAGTGCTGCCCGAAGGCAAGGAGCGGCGCGCCCATCCGGGCTGCCCTGGCCTCGATCACCGCAAGACCCTCGTCCGTCTGCGGCCCGACGATCACCGGCACGCCGCGCTTGATGATCCCGGCCTTTTCCCCGGCAATCGCCGCAACCGTGTCACCGAGGAATGCCTGATGATCCAGGCTGACCGGGGTGATGATCGTCAGGCGGGGCTTTTCGACCACGTTGGTCGCATCGAGCCTGCCACCGAGGCCGACCTCCAGAAGCGTCCAGTCGGCAGGCGTGCGGGCAAAGCCGAGAAAGGCGGCGCAGGTGGTGATCTCGAAGAAGGTGATCTCGTCCGGTCCGTTCGCCCGCACGCATTCATCGAGAAGCGCCGTCAGCGCCGCCTCGCTGATCAGCTCTCCGGCCAGCCGGATGCGTTCGTGAAACCGCGCGAGATGCGGCGAGGTATAGGCGTGGACCCTGTCACCCGCCGCTTCCAGCCCGGCGCGGATCATGGCCTGGGTCGAGCCCTTGCCGTTCGTCCCGGCGATGTGGATCACCGGGGGCAGGCGGCGTTCGGGGTTGCCCAGGGTCGCCAGCAGGCGTTCGACACGAGCCAGCGTCAGGTCGATGACCTTCGGGTGCAGCGTCATCATCCGTTCCAGGATGACGTCGGAACCCTGCGCCATGGATCAGGCGCCCGCTTCGGCCTTGGACTCGACCGGGGCCGGCAGGTCACCCTTGATCGCCGGGGGCTGGCCGGTCAGGAGGCGCACCAGCGTGACCAGTTCGTCCTTCATCGCCTTGCGGTGGACAACGCGGTCCAGCATGCCGTGGTCCAGAAGGTATTCGGCGCGCTGAAAGCCCTCGGGCAGCTTCTCGCGGATGGTCTGCTCGATCACCCGTGCCCCGGCAAAGCCGATCTGGGCGTTCGGTTCGGCAATCTGCACGTCGCCCAGCATCGCATAGCTGGCGGTGACGCCACCGGTCGTCGGATGGGTCAGGACAACGACATAGGGCAGGCGCGCCTCTTTCAGCAGCTGGACGGCGACCGTGGTGCGCGGCATCTGCATCAGGCTGAGCATTCCCTCCTGCATCCGCGCGCCACCCGAGGCCGAGAACAGCACCAGCGGGCGCTTCAGCTTAACCGCGCGTTCGGCAGCCGCGATGATCGCGTTGCCGACATACATGCCCATCGATCCGGCCATGAAGCTGAAGTCCTGCGCGGCGGCGACGATCGGCGTGCGGTTGATCTCGCCTTCTGCAACCAGCATGGCGTCTTTTTCGCCGCTGGCCTTCTGGGCTGCCTTGATCCGGTCGGTGTATTTCTTCTGGTCGCGGAATTGCAGCGGGTCGGCCACGGGCTCGGGCACCTTCACTTCGGTGAAGATCCCGCCGTCGAACAGCGCCTCGAACCGTTCGCGCGGGCTGATCGCCATGTGATGATCGCAGGTGCCACAGACGTTCTGGTTGGCCGCAAGTTCCCGGTGGAACAGCATGGTTCCGCATTCGGGGCATTTCGTCCAGAGATTCTCGGGCACCTCGCGGCGGGAAAACAGCGAGTTGATCTTCGGGCGGACGTAGTTGGTGATCCAGTTCATGCGCTGCCTGCTGCCCCTTCGGTCAGCTTCCCGAGATAAGGCCCGGCGGGCGGAAATGCAATCTGCCCCTGCCCGCCATCGGCGGCGAAACTTCGGCGCGGGCCTTGCGTAGCTCTGGGGCAGAAGCCGGAGGAATGCCATGCCAGATGGTCCGTTGATCTACCGCCAGCGCCTGCTTACCCGGATTACCCATTGGGTCTGGGCCATCAGCCTGTTCTTCCTGATGTTGACCGGCCTGCAGATCTTCAACGCCTTCCCAAGCCTGCAGTTGGGCAAGGAATCGGGCTTCGGCTACGACAACGCGATCCTGAAAATCGGAGCGGTCGAGGTCGATGGCGGGCTGCGGGGTGTCACCAGGATCTTCGGGGTCGAGTTCGACACCACCGGCATGTTGGGCGTCTCTGGTGGCGAGGCCAGGGCCTTCCCCGAAGCCCTGACAATCCCGTCGAAAACCAGCCTCGCCACGGGACGGGTGATCCACTTCTTCTTCGCCTGGGTGCTGGTGTTGGCGCTTGGCCTGTGGCTGGTGGCGTCGGCCGTCAACGGGCATCTCGGCCAGCTGATCCCGACCGTGGCCGACCTGCGCGCTCTGCCCCGTGACATTGCCGACCACGCCCGGCTGCGGTTGCACCGCAGCGGCGAGTATTCGGTGCTGCAAAAGCTCGCCTACGCCTCGGTCCTGTTCGTGGCCCTGCCGCTGATGATCCTGACCGGCCTTTCCATGTCGCCGGGAGTCAACGCCGCCGCGCCCTGGCTTCTGGACCTGTTCCAGGGCAGACAGACCGCCCGGACGATCCATTTCCTGACCATGCTGGCACTGCTTGGCTTCTTCGCCGTCCATATGGCGATGATCCTTCTGGCCGGCCCAGTGAACGAGATGCGGTCAATCCTGACCGGCTGGTATCGCACCGGTGGAGACGACCATGCTTGACCGTCGCACCCTCCTTCTCGGCGGGGCCGCACTGGCATTGTCCGGCTGCAAGATCTTTGACAGCGCGACCGAGAGGGACAGCCGGTTGCGGGCTGTGTTCGCCAGCCAGGAGGGTCTGACGAAATTCGCGCAGCGGGCGATGATCGGCGACCGCCTTGCCCCGGAGTTCACCGAGGCCGACATCCGCCAGGGAATGCGCCCGAACGGCTCGGTCGACCCCGCCAGCGCCGACTATCGCCGGATGGCGAACACCGGCTTCGCCGATTACCGCCTGACCGTAACCGGTATGGTCGAGACGCCCGTCAGCCTGTCGCTGGCGGAGCTGACCGCGATGCCGTCGCGCACCCAGATCACCCGGCTCGACTGCGTGGAAGGGTGGAGCTGCATCGCAAAATGGCGGGGCGTGCCTTTGGGCAGTGTCTTGACCCTCGCCAAGCCGAAACTGACTGCCCGCTATGCGGTCTTCCACTGTTTCGATGCCAGAGAAAGGAGCCTGTCGGGCGAGGTCTTCTACTATGAAAGCATCGACCTGATCGACGCCTATCATCCCCAGACGATCCTCGCCTATGCGATGAACGGTGCGCCCCTGCCGGTGGCGAACGGCGCGCCGCTGCGGCTGCGCGTCGAACGGCAGCTTGGCTACAAGATGGCGAAATATGTCCACACGATCGACCTGGTGGAAAGCTTTGCGGACATAGGCCTGGGCAAGGGCAGCTACTGGGCCGACCGCGGCTATGAGTGGTACGCGGGGATCTAGCCGGACCGCTCGTCGTGGACTTCGTCTCGCCCCGCTGCGGTGCCCCAGTTCCGACGAGAAGACGAAGTCGCACGCGGAGGCGCCCCGAAGGATCACCCCCAGGTCGGGTGGAACCTGCCCGCCGGAGAGGCGGTGAAGATCTCGCAGCCCGTGGCGGTGACGCCGACCGAATGCTCGAACTGCGCCGAGAGCGACTTGTCGCGGGTCACCGCCGTCCAGTCGTCGGCCAGAACCTTCGTCTCGGGGCGACCAAGGTTCACCATCGGCTCGATGGTGAAGAACATGCCTTCCTCCAGCACCGGACCGGACCCGGGCCGACCGTAGTGCAGCACGTTCGGCGGGGCGTGGAACACTCGGCCCAGCCCGTGACCGCAGAAATCGCGGACGACGGACATCCGTTGCGCTTCGACATAGGCCTGGATCGCATGGCCGATGTCGCCGAAGGTGTTGCCCGGTTTCACGGCGGCAATCCCGCGCATCAGGCCTTCGTGGGTGACCTCGATCAGCCGTTCGGATTTGCGGGCCACTGCGCCCGCCACATACATCCGGCTGGTGTCGCCATACCAGCCATCGACGATCACCGTCACGTCGATGTTCAGGATGTCGCCATCCATCAGCACCTTCGGCCCCGGGATGCCATGGCAGACGACATGATTCACGCTGATGCACGAGGCGTGTTTGTAGCCCTTGTAGCCGATCGTGGCCGAGGTCACGTCCCGGCGCCGGATTTCCTCGGTGATGAAATCGTCGATCGCGCCCGTCGTCGCGCCCGGCACGACCAGAGCGGCCACGGCGTCAAGAATTTCGGCTGCAACGCGTCCGGCCGCGCGCATGCCGACGAAGTCCGCATCTTCGTAGATCCGAATTCCGTCCTTGGTGATCCTTGCGCGCACGTCGTCCAAGGCTGGTCTCACTGGTTTTCTTGCCCAGCCCCTACATAAGGTCGCGGTGCGGAATTGGCCAGAGGCCGGGGTTTGAAACGCCGGATGCCTTGCTATACCTGTGACACAGACCAAGGAGGGTGGCGCAAATGACCAATCCGACTGCAGCGATGCTGGTGATCGGCGACGAGATCCTGTCGGGCCGGACGCGTGATTCCAACATGCATTTCCTTGCGGGGGAGCTGACCCGGACCGGCATCACCCTGCGCGAGGTCCGCATCGTCGCCGATCTGCATGCCGACATCGTCGAGGCGGTGCGGGCGCTGTCGGCCCGCCACACCCATCTGTTCACCTCGGGCGGGATCGGCCCCACCCATGACGACATCACGGCAGAGGCCGTCGCCGAGGCCCTGGGTGCGAAGATCAGCCACCGCGCCGATGCGATGGCGCTGCTGCAGGCGCATTACGACCGGTCCGGCCTGCCCTTCAACGAGGCGCGGCAGCGCATGGCGCGCATTCCTGACGGGGCCGCGCTGATCGACAACCCCGTCTCGACCGCGCCGGGCTTTACCCTTCACAACGTGCATGTGATGGCCGGGGTGCCGAAGATTTTCGAAGCGATGGTCGCCAGCGTGCTGCCCAAGCTGACCGGTGGCCCGCCGCTTCTGTCGCAGACCCTGCGCGTCGACCGGGGCGAGGGCGAAATCGCCGCCGACTTCGGCGCGCTGGCAGCCGAGTTTCCCGATCTGTCGATGGGCTCCTATCCCTTCATCCAGAACGGCGCGCATGGCACCAATCTGGTGATCCGGGGCACCGATCCGGGGCTCCTGGACCAGGCGATGATGCGGCTGACCCGGCTTTTCGGATGACGCCGGAGCTTTTGGCACAGGTGATGGAGGCAACCTGGCCGCCCCTGCGCCGCTGGGCGCTTGGTCCCTTCACCCTGCGCGACGGGGCAGGAGGCGGCAAGCGGGTGTCAGCGGCCGGCTGTGACGGCGACTTCACCGCGGACGATCTGGCACACGCCGAGGCCGCGATGGCCGAACCCCTGATGCTGATCCGCGCGAGTGACACTGCCCTTGACGCGGCACTGCAGATCCGGGGCTGGCGCCTGGTCGACCCCGTGGTCGCCTATGCCGCGCCGGTGGCCGACCTGGCCAGCGAGCTGCCGCAACTCGCGGCCTTCCCGCACTGGCCACCTCTGGAAATCACCCGCGCCATCTGGGCCGAGGGTGGCATCGGACCGGCGCGTGTCGCGGTGATGGAGCGGGTCGCCGGGCCGAAGGCCGCAATCCTGTCGCGCAGGGGTGACCGCCCGGCCGGGGTCGCCTTCGTAGCCCGCCTTGGAACCGAGGTGATGGTGCATGCGCTGGAGGTGCGCCCTGACCATCGGCGGCAGGGTGTCGGGGCGACGCTGGTTCATGCCGCGGCAAACTGGGCGGCAGAGCAGGGCGCCGACCGGCTGTCGCTGGTGGTGACCCGGCAGAACACCGCTGCCCGTGCGCTCTATGCTCGCCTTGGCATGGGCGTTGTGGGACAGTATCACTATCGAGCGAAATGATCGCGGAAAGCGACCCTTGTCAGTGCCGAAGGCGATCCATCTGTTCCCCCTCCTGACCCTGCTGGGCACCCCCGTCGTCGGCCTGACGCTGGAGCTTCCGGCGCAAGTCCTGGCCGAGCAGACCCGCAGCGAAGTGCCGGGCAGCTATGCCCTTCCCACGGCGGTTTTCGACGGACGGTCCGTGCCCGCGCGGGTGGTGGAGGGGGCTCTGGACCAGCGGGCCTACCGGCTTGAGGCGCCCGGGCTGACGACGCTGGCCATCCTGTCCCCCTTGCGGGATCAGGTGAAGGCGGCAGGCTTCGACTTGGTCTTCGAATGCGAGGCGCGCCGCTGCGGCGGCTTCGACTTCCGCTTTGGCACCGATGTCATGCCGGAGCCCGACATGTATGTCGATCTGAGCGACTTCCGCTTTCTGTCGGCCGCGCGGGGCGACGAGGCCGTCTCGCTCCTTGTCAGCCGCAGCTCGAGCGCGGCCTATGTGCAGATCACGCGGGTGACCCCGATGTCGGCGCCGGCCACTACCCCGCCGCCGCCGACCGCGATCGAGCTGCCCGACGACCTCGCGGCACCCGCCGCCACTGCCGTGACCGGCCTCGCCGAGGCACTGGACCGGACGGGCAGGGCGGTTCTCGAGGATCTGGTCTTTGCCAGCGGATCGGCGTCACTGGCCAAAGGCGACTATCCCTCGCTTGCCGCCCTTGCCGCATGGCTGCAGGCGAACCCGGACGAAACCATCGCGCTTGTCGGCCACACCGATGCCTCGGGCAGCCTTGCCGCCAATGTCGCACTTTCGGAACGGCGGGCAGAAGCGGTGGCTGAGGCGCTGTTCAGCCTGTATCGGGCCGATCCTGCCAGGGTTCTCGCGAAAGGCATCGGATTTCTCGCACCGCGCGCGACGAACCAGACCGAAGCGGGCCGACAGAAAAACAGGCGGGTCGAAGTGGTTGTCACTTCGACCCGTTGACGGCCCGAGAGGGGGGAAAGGCCGCCAGCCTTGGGAATATCCTCTGGCGCCGCCTACCAGTTGTCCGGCCCCTTGTCGGCATAGCGCCGGGCGAGGAAATCGATGAAGGCCCGCACTTTGGGCTGGGTGAACCGGCCCGGCGGATAGACCGCGTAGATCCCCAGCGTTTCGACCGGCAGGCCGGGAATCGCCTCTTCCACCAGCCGCTGGCGCATTGCGTCGGCATAGAGGAACGAGGGCAGATAAGCGATGCCAAGACCGGATACGGCGGCGTTCAGCAGCGATTGCCCGTCGTTCACCGTCAGCCAGCCCACCGACCGGACCTGCCGCTTTTCGCCCGAAGGTGCGGTGATCTTCCAGACGTTGCCATTGGCCTGATTCGAATAGTGCAAGAGCTTGTGGTCGTTCAGATCGTCGATCTTCTGCGGCCGCCCGAACTTCTGGAAATAGGACGGCGAGCCGATCATCCGCTTGGTCGTCTCGGTCAGCTTGCGGGCGCGAAGCGACGAATCTTCCAGCTCTCCGACCCGGATCGCCATGTCGAAGCCTTCGCTGATCAGTTCGACATAGCGGTTGTTCAGGACCATGTTCACGGTGATGTCAGGGTATTCCAAGAGGAAATCCCCCAGGATCGGCGACAGAAGGTTCACGCCGAAATCCGTGGCCACCGACACGCGCAAGAGGCCCGATGGCGCGGATTGCATCGAGGTGACAAGGGCATCCGCCTCGCCCGCATCGTTCAGCACGCGGCGGGCACGGTCATAATAGGCAAGGCCGATCTCGGTCGGACTGACGCGGCGGGTCGTGCGGTTCAGGAGACGAGCCCCCAGCCGGGCTTCAAGCGCCGAGACATGCTTCGAGACGGCGGACTTCGAGATCCCCATCTTCTTGGCTGCATCGGTGAAGCCGCCCTGGTCCACAACCGTGGCAAAGGCCTCCATCTCTGTCAGTCGATCCATCTTGTCCTCTTCGGAACAGTCACGCCGTTTATGACAATCAGGTTTCACAAGGAAATCGGGCAGGATGGCGGCAATCGCGCGACCGATCCGGGGTATTGTGGGGGATCGTTCAAGGCGGGGAAACGTTTCCAAAGGCGACTCAATCGGCGAGCTCTCGCCAGAAGCGAATGTCGTCGTGGGCGGGAAAAGGACCAATCCGGGCATACGGGCGGAAAACTGTTCCGCTTCGGTGACTGAAACGGCAGTGCTTCGCCGGGATTTTCGTCCGATCCTTGCTGCATATGGAACATTCTTCCTCGACCTTCTAGCTAGGTATCGGGGCGGGGAAACCTGCACCACTCAATCTTGGATAGAAAAGGAGACTTCCATGAAACGCTTTGCAATCCTGCTTGCGCCCGTCGCCCTGGCTTCGGCCGCCTTCGCCCAGGCCACGTTGCCCCAGGTGGCGGACACCGATGGCAACGGCACCTGGTCACTGGCCGAGCTTCAGGCGGTCTGGACGGATCTCAGCGAAGACGGCTTCAAGGGCATCGACGCGAACGCCGATGGCGCGGTCGACACGGCCGAGCTGCAGGCTGCGCTCGACAATGGCGTGATCACCGCCCCGGCAGCTTCGGGCGGCTGACGCAAGGGGCGGGGGTGCCCGTGACGGGCGGCCCCTAAAGCCTTGCGGCCAGGCGCGCGGCCTGATCGATCGCGCGCTTGGCATCCAGTTCGGCGGCCACATCGGCCCCGCCGATCCGGTGATGCGGAATACCGCGCCGCTCCAACTCGGCGCTGAGCGTCCGCTCCGGCTCCTGACCCGCGCAAAGCACCACGGCGTCGACCGCCAGAAGCTCGGACCCCGCGCCTCGGTTCAGCCAGATGCCTTCTGTCGTGATCCTGTCATAGCGGACACCGCCCAGCATCCGGACGCGTTTCATCGTCAGATGCGCCCGGTGGATCCATCCGGTCGTCTTGCCCAGATGCCGCCCCGGCTTCTCGGCCTTCCTTTGCAGAAGATGCACCTCGCGCGCCGGGGGATGCGGTTTCGGGCCGTCCGGGACAAGCCCGCCGGGCGCGTCCCAGGGTGCCGCCACCCCCCATTCCGCGCGCCAGACCCCGGCGTCCAGCGTCGGGCTGACGCCGGCATGCACCAGCGTCGCGGCCACATCGAAACCGATGCCGCCCGCACCGACCACGGCCACCCGGCGACCGACCGGTGCACCCTTCAGCACATCGGCATAGGACAGCACGGTGGCACCCGCCTCGGTCGGAATCCCCGGATCGCGCGGGGTGACGCCGGTCGCGACCACCACCACGTCGAAACCCGCCAGGTCCTCGGCCTTTGCCGCATGACCCAGCCGCAGGGTGATCTGCGGGGCACGCAGCAGGAGGGTGGCGAACCAGTCGATCAGGCCGTGAAACTCCTCCTTGCCCGGCACCTGCTTTGCCAGGTTCAGCTGCCCGCCCACCTGATCCGCCTTGTCGAAGAGGGTGACCCGGTGCCCCCGGCCCCCCGCGACAATCGCCGCCATCATGCCCGCCGGTCCTGCGCCGACCACGGCCACCCGCTTGGCCACCGGCGCGGGGGGATAGGTCAGTTCGGTCTCATGACAGGCGCGCGGGTTCACCAGGCACGAGGTCAGCTTGCCGCTGAAAGTGTGGTCAAGGCAAGCCTGGTTGCAGGCGATGCAGGGGGCGATTTCCGGTGCCCGGCCTGCCGCCGCCTTGGCGATGAACTCTGCATCCGCAAGCCAGGGCCGCGCCATCGACACCATGTCCGCCGCCCCTTCGGACAAGAGCCGCTCCGCCACCTCCGGCCTGTTGATCCGGTTCGAGGTTATGACGGGAATCGAAACTTCGGGCCGCAGCCGGGCCGTCAGATGGGCAAAGGCTGCCCGGGGAACCGAGGTCGCGATCGTCGGCACCCGCGACTCGTGCCAGCCGATCCCGGTGTTCAGGCAGGACGCCCCCGCCGCCTCGATGGCCCGGGCCAGAACGACGACTTCATCCCAGGTCGACCCGTCCGGCACCAGGTCGATCAGCGAGATGCGGTAGACCAGCACCGCCGCCGGTCCCATCGCCACCCGGACCCTGCGGACCACCTCGACCGGCAGGCGCATCCGGTTGGCCTGACTGCCGCCCCAGGCGTCCGTGCGGCGGTTGGTGTGGGTCACCAGGAACTGGTTCAGGAAATAGCCTTCCGACCCCATCACCTCGACACCGTCATAGCCCGCCTCGATGGCCCGGGCGGCGGCGGTGGCGATATCGGCGATCTGCCTTTCGATCCCGTCCTCGTCCAGCGCCCGCGGCGGAAAGGGAGAGATCGGCGACTTCATCGCCGACGGGCCGACGCAGTCCCTGGAATAGGCGTAGCGCCCGGCATGCAGGATCTGCATCGCGATATGGCCGCCTTCGGCATGGACGGCGTCCGTCACCCGGCGATGGTTGGCGATATCCCTGTCACTGAACAGCCCCGCCGCCCCCGGAAATACCCCGCCCTCGCGGTTCGGCGCCATGCCCCCGGTGACGATCAGCCCGGCCCCCCCGCGCGCCCGTGCGGCATAGAAGGCAGCCACGCGGCCCCAGTCGCCGGTCTCTTCGAGGCCCGTGTGCATCGAGCCCATCAGGCTGCGGTTGCGCAGGGTGACGGCACCCAAGGTGATCGGCGACAAAAGCAGTGGAAAGTGGGGCATCCGGGTCTCCCTTGCCGGGGCAGCATGGCGAAGCCCGCGCCCGCCGTCACCCAAAACGCGGCGTCAAAGGACGACGACCTGCGCCGGGTCCAAAAGCCAGGGCGCGATGATCCCGCAGGAATCGGCCAAAGGCAGCAGGCTGTCGGGGACCTCCATCCCGATCACGCGCCGCATGAACCCGGCCCGCGCCGCGCAGCGCCGGGCCGCGTTCGGATGCCGCCGCGCCAGAGCGTCCCGCAGACCCTCATCCGCGATGACATAGCCGTCCTCCATCCGGGTCGAGCCCCATCCGGGATGCGCAGGGATCACGTCCATCTGCATCGCCATGCCGGAAGCGAGCGGAATGTCCGACCCCAGCATGATCGGCGAGGACATCCATTCATCCAGCCCGATCAGGTGGCCGGGGTTCAGGGTGATGCCGAACTCGGGCGGAAGGCGGTCATGGATCATCGTCCAGACCGACCCGCCCGGCACGCCCGGCCGCATCATTCCGCACCAGTCCGACATCGCGCGGGCATAGGGATAGACGAAATCCTCCAGATAGCCGACCGCTGCCGTCGGCAGGTCGGCAGGCCCCCGCGCCATCCAGCCCGCCCGGCAGATGTTCGACCCCCAATGCGCGATGTTGAAGCTGGCGGGCTTTCCCTTGACGATCCGGTCGCCGATCGGGCCCGAAAGGCCGGGAGTGTCGCCCATCGCGAAGGTCAGATGGCAACCCAGCGGCAGGCCGCCGATCCGCGCGGCCTCCACGGCGGCGAAATCGGTCATCCCCTCCTGCATGGCAAAGACCATCCGGCGCAAGGCCGACGCCGCCATGTGGTTCGAAAATTCCAACCGGGCGATGTCATCCACGGACACGCGGGCGCGCAGGCCCTGTCCGGGATGCATGAAAAGTGCAGTTGCGTTTTCCACCCGCCCGGCCCGGTCGCGCAGGGGGTCGGCCAGGAAGGCCGGGATGTCCAGCGCCAGCGCCGGATCCGCGCCCGGGGGCAGTTCCTCCGCCCCGTACCATTTCCAGCCCACCGCACCGACCTTTGCGCCGCCCGGGATGACCTTGTCCAGCCATTCCCACAGCCGCCGCGAACCCCTTGGCTGGCTGGGCAAGGACAGCGACGCGCACAGCCCGGTCCGCACCTTGCCCGCCGCGACCAATGGCGACACCACGGTGTAGGCCAGGCATTCGTTCCCCGCGATGAGGAGGGCATCCCCCGGCGTCACCACCATAACCGCCTCTTCGAAGCGGGGATCGAAGCCCGTCAGCCAGTGCAGGTTCGCCGCATGCTCGCGGTCGCCATAGATCACCAGCGCCTGATACCCGGCCCCCGCCAGCGCCGTCCGCACCGCCGCCAGCCGCACCTCGGCTTCGGCCAGCGAAAAGGCGGGCGGCAGGTCCGGCGTGCCGTTGTCCGGCCAGTCCAGGCGTTGCAGTCGGGTCATCCCGTCCTCCCGGTTCGACGCGGTCAGGATCGCACCTTCGGGTGGCGCGCGTCGAGCATTTCATGCTCTCCGCGCAGCCGTGGCAGCACCTCCCGGCATGAACGCGGGGTGAACCACAAGGTTTCCCAGCGACTTCCTTGCGAATCCCGTGGCCCTCGCCTATATCGCCGGTCGAGAGGTTGGCGCGGGCAGGCGCCTCGCCAACCCGGTCAGGTCCGGAAGGAAGCAGCCGTAACGAGCCCCGCTTGGGTCGTTGTCCAGCCTCTCACCCCTCTCCCCCAGTCCAGGTCGCCGCGAACCGGGGCCCCGCGCCTCAGTAGAAGCCCATCTCGCGCACCTCGATCTCCGCGTCATGGTCGCGCCCGTAGGCCACGACGGCGACCGAGGTCAGGCTGCCGGCGGCGGGCACCTTGCGCAGAAGTCCGCCCGAGGAGCGGAAGGCGTCGAAGGGCAGCCGCACCTCCTGCCACGCGTCGGTCACGTCGAAGCCCGCCTGGTAGTACTGCCAGGGCAGCACCGTCCCCCGGGTCCGCAGGTGCACGAAATACCGCTGCCCGTTGCCGCGCACGATCAGCCTCAGGCCGGTCGTGCCCTCGGGCGGCGGCGCCTCCAGGTCGTGCCGCATCTGGATGAACCCGCCCCGGTTCGCGGTGCTGACTCGGCCCGTCATGCGCGCGTGGCGCTGGCCGTCTTCCTCAAGGAAGGTGACCTGGCCCGTCGACACGCCCCCCATCACGGAGTCCGTGAAGAACCGCCAGCGGGTTTCGGGCTGCATCGCGAAATCCTCGACCAGGATGTCCTGCGCCATCGCCGGGGTCCCGGCGGCGAGGGCCACGGCAGCAGCCAGGACAAGCACGATCACCTGGCGCACCGCGACCCCCTTGACTGACGCTCGGGCATGAAGGTAGCGCGGAGCGCGCCCCATGCAAACAAACCGCGTCCTTGCGTGCGACCCGCGCCTATTCGCCCGCGGCGACGGCGGCCGCCTGAGCGCCCCAGGCCCGCTGGGCCTGCGTCTCGACCGCGCCGGGCCGCACGGCGCGCAGCCGCTCCAGCGCCTCGCCCGCAGGCTCGCCCGCTTCGGTCATCAGCCGCAGCGCCGCCATGCCCGACCGCCCGCAGCCGCCGTAGCAATGGACCAGAACCTTGCCGCCCGACGCCAGCGCGTCATGCGCCGCGCGCGCCACGTCGGGCCAGAGGGCGCGGACCTCGGCCGAGGGCGCGCCGAAATCGGTCACGGGGACATGGCGCCAGCGGACTCCGGCCGCTGCCAGGTCCTCGGGCAGGCGCTCGGCCGAAACGGCCTCCAGCTCAATGTCGGTCGTCAGGGTTATGACGAGGGCCGGGTTCCAGGCGAGGATCGCACCGAGGTCGGCGGCATAGTCGCCCCCGCGCCCGGGCATCGGCGACAGGCCGAGAAATCCGCCCTCCAACGGCAGATCGGCAATCTGGAACACTGGTACCGCCTTTCTTCCCCCCTGACGGGAATCTGGCACAGTCCCGCCGTCATTCAACCGCGAACCGGTCCGGCGCCGCATTCGCACCGGAACTGTTGCCCCGCGGGCGCGGACGGGTGGACGGCGCGCGGCGCTGGGCTTAGGTTCTGACCAGCCCAGGAGCGCCGATGTCCGACACCCCCGCCTACCAGGTTCTCGCGCGGAAATACCGCCCCCAGACCTTCGCCGACCTGATCGGGCAGGAGGCGATGGTGCGCACGCTCAAGAACGCCTTCGCTGCCGACCGGATCGCGCAGGCCTTCATCATGACGGGCATCCGGGGAACCGGAAAGACCACGACCGCGCGGATCATCGCCAAGGGCATGAACTGCGTCGGCCCCGACGGCGCGGGCGGCCCGACGACAGACCCCTGCGGCACCTGCGAACACTGCGTCGCGATCGCCGAGGGCCGCCACGTCGACGTGATGGAGATGGACGCGGCCTCGCGCACCGGCGTGAACGACATCCGCGAGATCATCGAAAGCGTCCACTACAGGGCCGCCAGCGCACGCTACAAGATCTACATCATCGACGAAGTCCACATGCTGTCGACAAGCGCGTTCAACGCGCTTCTCAAGACGCTGGAGGAACCGCCCGCCCACGTGAAGTTCATCTTCGCCACGACCGAGATCCGCAAGGTCCCGGTCACCGTCCTCAGCCGCTGCCAGCGCTTCGACCTGCGCCGGATCGAGCCCGAGGTGATGATGGCCCACCTGCGCAAGGTCGCGGGGAAGGAGGGGGCCTCCATCGCCGACGATGCGCTCGCGCTTATCACGCGCGCGGCCGAAGGCAGCGTCCGCGACGCGATGAGCCTGCTCGACCAGGCGATCAGCCACGGCGCGGGCGAAACAACCGCCGACCAGGTCCGCGCGATGCTTGGGCTGGCCGACCGCGGGCGGGTCATGGACCTGTTCGACCTCATCATGCAGGGCAACGCGGCGGGCGCGCTGACGGAACTGTCGCGCCAGTATGCCGACGGCGCTGACCCGATGGCGGTGCTGCGCGACCTGGCCGAGGTGACGCACTGGATCTCGGTCGTGAAGATCACGCCCGAATCCGCCGACGACCCCACCGTGTCGCCCGACGAACGCGCCCGCGGGCTCGGCATGGCCGACCGCCTGTCGCTGCGCGTGCTGAGCCGGATGTGGCAGATGCTGCTCAAGGCGCTGGAGGAGGTCGCGGCCGCCCCGAACGCGATGATGGCCGCCGAAATGGCGATCATCCGCCTGACCCATGTCAGCACCCTTCCCAGCCCCGAGGAGCTGGTGGCGAAGCTCCAGACCTCGTCCGCACCGGGCGGCGGCGGCGGCCAGCGCCCGCTGGGCG
>FWPV01000863.1_pt1 | contig 89761 bp, 62 predicted proteins | sample 2228371 | NCBI WGS metagenome assembly FWPV01 (sample SAMEA103939776, study PRJEB20133) | metagenome
TGAATAGAGAAGTTTTTTATTTTTCTAAAATTGCCGATTTTTTTCCGAGTTCGGCCCGATCCCTCGCGGAACCTCGATCGTTCTTCCGCCGCCTTCTCGGAACTTCCCGGCCCTGGCGGAAACGGCGAATGTCAGCGAAAATTGAAAGGTTGACATTTAAAAAGTTAAAAAAGTGGACTCTTGGAAAAGCCGTTAAAGAGAAGATTACTCTCCGGACTGTTTGGTTGTGTCGCCAAATTCGGAAGAATCGGTGAATTGACAGGTTCCGGCGATTATAGTAGATAGAATATGTTCTGTCAGGGGTGCCTTCGGCATCTTCCGGACGAAGGCTGAGAGCAAACCCTTTGAACCTGAACTGGGTAATGCCAGCGTAGGAAGACAGAGTCGTTCGGGGGAAAGAGCTCAGCCTCAGTGGACAGAACCAGCCTGGCACAGGAGGTATGAGGCTATGTTTTCAGCTCAGACCGTCATACGTGACCTGGAGACCATCCGCGCCCGGGCCCCGCTCGTTCACAACATCACCAACTTCGTGGTTATGAACCTCACCGCCAACGCTCTGCTGTCGATCGGAGCTTCGCCGGTTATGGCTCACGCCGTGGAAGAAGTGAAAGATATGGTTAGCCTGGCCTCAGCCGTGGTCATCAACATCGGAACGCTAAGCCGCCACTGGGTCGAGGCGATGGAAAAAGCCGTTATAACGGCAGAAAAGAAAAAAATACCGGTGGTGCTGGACCCGGTCGGGGCCGGAGCCACCTCCTACCGGACGTTCACTGCCCGCCGCCTGCTGGAGATGGGCCCGGTGGCCATCATCCGCGGCAACGGCTCGGAAATCCGGGCTCTGGTGGATTCAGGCGCCAGAACCAAAGGCGTCGACAGCCTCGAGGCACCGGAAGCCGCGGTGGAAGCCGGCCGACTGCTGTCCGAGAAATACGGCTGCGCGGTCAGCATCAGCGGGCCGGAGGACATTATCGTCCGGGGTGAGGAAACCGTCCACATCGGCAACGGTCATCCTATGATGCCCAGGGTAACCGGACTCGGCTGCACGGCCTCTGCTCTAACCGGAGCTTTCGCCGCTGTCAATCCGAATTATCTGGAAGCCTCGGCCGGAGCTATGGCCGTCATGGGCATTTGCGGAGAACTGGCGGCCGAACAAGCCCGGGGCCCGGCCAGCTTTGAGCTTCATTTCCTGGACTGGCTGCACCTGATCGGAGCCCGGGAGATAGCCGACCGGCTGAAGATTACCACCTGAAAGGCTCCGGCGCCCGGATGGTTGGAAGCAATGGAAAGATGTGAAACTTTGGTTGCCGTCTCGGCTGACCTCAGCTCCGGCTTAAATTCCGGTATGCTTCCCGGCAAACGAAACCGACCGGTACACGGCTCTGCCAATCGGGAATTAAGTTGCCACCGGTCGAAATCACGACCGGAAGCAAAACTTGGCCGCCGCCGATAGATAGAAGGATGAAATGAGAAGGACCGGAAAATCCAATCAACTCCTTCCTCAGGCCGGGTCAATCGACCTGAGCCTTTACCTGGTCACCGACCGCCGCCTGGCTGGAGACCGCCCTCTGACAGAGGTAGTAAGAAAGGCCGTGGCCGGCGGAGTCACTATCGTCCAGCTCCGGGAAAAAGATTGTTCTTCGCGCGAATACCTGGAGCTGGCTCGGTCGATAAAAAAAATCCTGCCGCCGGAAGTTCCGCTTATTATAAACGATCGCCTGGATGTGGCCCTGGCCGCTCAAGCCGACGGAGTTCATCTCGGGCAGAATGACCTTCCGGCAGAAACAGCCCGAAAATATCTCGGTCCCCATGCTATCATCGGTCTTTCGGTTGAAAATCTCGAACAGCTGGAGCAGGCGATTAATCTGCCGGTTGATTACCTGGCCATAAGCCCCGTCTTTGCTACACCCACCAAGACCGATACCGGGCCGGCCTGGGGCCTGGAAGGACTGGCCAGAGCGCGCCGGACGACTGCCCTGCCGCTGGTGGCCATCGGCGGAATAAACGAGAGCAATGCGGCGGAGGTCATTAAAGCCGGGGCCGACGGCCTGGCCGTGGTCTCGGCCGTCTGCGCCGCTACCGACCCGGAGCAAGCCGCCGGGAGATTACGCCGTTTGATTGATGAAACCAGAAGGGCGATGAAGCAACGCTGAGGCGGGCAATGGTCAAAGCAAGGTCTGACTTTAAGTTAAAAGCGAAGCGACATATCCAAGCCGCAGAGTCAGGAGCAGGAGCCTAAAATGAAGAAAAGAAAAGCGCTTACAATCGAAGACCTGGGAGAGTTCGGGTTTATAGCCCGTTTTTCACCCGACTTTTTGAAACACCTACCCCCGACTGTGCTGGGAATCGGCGACGACTGCGCGGTTCTGCCGTGGAAAGGCCGGAAGAAACTGTTGATTACCACCGATTTGCTGGTCGACGGGGTCCATTTCCTAAGGGATAGGATTTCCGCCTCCGACCTCGGCCACAAGGCTCTGGCCGTTAACCTCAGCGATATCGCGGCCATGGGCGGACGTCCGCGCTGGGCCTTCCTGTCAATCGCCATCCCGTCAGGCATGACCATCGCCTGGCTCGACGATTTCTTCCGCGGCTGGAAACGGCTCGGCCGGCGGACCGGAGTTCATCTCCTGGGCGGCGACACCACCGCCTCAAAAGAGGGCCTGGTCATTAACGTGGTAGTGGCGGGCGAAGCCGACCAACGATACCTGAAATACCGGTCGACCGCCCGGCCGGGAGATGTGGTGGCGGTGACCGGCGACCTGGGGGACTCCGAGGGCGGCCTGAGACTGATCTTGAAAAAAGCGTCGCCGGCCAGGCTCACCCCTGATGAGAGGTATCTGATAAGGCGCCACTGCCGGCCTCGTCCCCACCTGGAAGAAGGCCGGTTTCTGGCCGGGCAGCCTGAAGTCCGGGCCATGATGGATGTATCCGACGGGATAGATTCAGACCTGCGGAGAATAATGGAACGCTCCGGCTGCGGGGCGAAAATCTATCTGGAAAATCTTCCCCTCTCCCCGGCCCTGAAAAGATGCGCCCGCCGGCTGGGCTGGAACCTGGACGAAGTGGCCGCCTCAGGGGGCGAAGATTATTGTTTGCTGCTGACGGTCGCCCGGAATGATTTCCCGGCCCTGGCCGAGAAATTTTACCGCCGCTTCCAGCGCCCGCTAACCGCCATTGGCCAGGTAACAGACGAAAAGAATCGCCTGCGCTATTTTCGGGATCAGCGCCCGGTTAGTCTGAAAAAATCAGGCTTCGATCATTTTAAGGCCTGAAGAATGGCCGTCGAATCGAAAACAGCCTTTGCGGCCTGATGAACAAGACCATGATCGGTCCCGTGGCCGGCCGATAACACTCCCCGGTCTGGACAAACCGCAATCCCTTAGCTAAAATATTTTTCTATCTTCGATTGGAAACTTTTGGAAAACACTCCGGCCTTAAAATGAAACCAATAATATCCGAAAAAACGAAATATTGTAATTTTAATGAACTGCTGGTTAAGCAGGCTCCATTCGGTCTGGCGTTGATAGAGGCTTCAGGCCGGTGGCTCCTGGTTAATCCGGCCTTCACCAGAATTACAGGTTATACGGCAGAAGATATACCGGACGGAAAAACCTGGTTTGAGAAGGCTTTCCCCGACTCCCAAAAAAGGGCAGAATTTCTTTCGTCCTGGCTGGCAGACCGGAAGAAAGGGGAAGCCGTGGACCGGGTCCTGGAAATCATTTGCCGGGACGGTCAGAAAAAATGGGTGCAGGCCACCAGCGCTTTTTTACCTGACGGGATCACCGTATTCAGTGTTCATGACATCAGCGATAAAAAGCTGATCGAAAATGCCAGAGAAAAAGCTGAGAATTATTACCGGGCGCTGCTTGAGGCCACTCCCGACATGGTGGTGGTCACTGATTCCGGAGGATTCATAACCTATGCCTCAGAAAGCGCGGCCAGATTCCTGGGATATGATTCTCCCGAAGAGCTGATCGGACGGAACAACCAGGATCTCTTTGCGCCCGAAGACCTGGAGAAAATTCGGCACGTCGGACCGCTGCTGACAGAATATGGTTTTCTGGGACCGCTCATAGCCAAAGTGCAGAAGAAGACCGGTGAGCAGAGGATAGTCGAACTTAATTCCTCTATTGTCAGAATTTCGGGCAAGGTGGTATCTTACATCGGTATCATGAGAGACATCACCGACAGATTGAAACTGGAAAACGAACTCCGCCAGGCTCTGATCGAAAAGGAGATTTTGATAAGAGAAGTCCATCACCGGGTTAAGAATAACCTTCAATTGATCCAGAGCCTGTTGAGATTGCAGTCTCAATATCACGATTCACCCGAGGTCAGGACCGCTTTAAAAGACTCCCTGAGCCGGGTAGAATCCATCGCCCTGATTTATGAGAGCCTGCTAAGGTCTGATAGAGTGGACAGAATCAACCTTGACCGGTATCTGGAAAGAATTGTCTCTTATGCCGGCTCTCTTTACCGACAGGAAGGAAAAGAAATTCAGATTGTGGCCGACCTGGATGAGGTTCAGGTTGACCTGGCCGTAGCTCATCCCTGCGGTCTTATTGCCTCGGAGCTCGTTTCCAATTCAATCAAACACGCTTTTAAAGGATGTCGGCAGGGAACGATTAGAATCAGCTTGAAAAAAACCAACGGCCGGGAAGTGGTCCTGTCGGTAAGCGACGACGGTCAGGGACTCCCGGAAAATTTTGATCCCCGAGTTTCAAATTCGTTCGGCTGGCAGATAATCCACGACCTGATAAAGCAACTCCGGGGGACTCTCACCTGGAACCGCGAACGCGGAACTGAGGTTACGGTTACCTTTACTCCCTGAGCTGCTCCCCGCTTCCCAGCTCTATTACCAGGCTTTTCCTGACGCCGGTCGGAAGCGAAGGAATGCCTTTTATTTCTTTCCAGGCAGAGGTGCCGGGCTCTCCACAACGAATGGTATAACTGCCGCTCCTGAAAACCTGAGGCCGAAACTCAGTTCCTATAATTCTTAAAGTATAGACCGTTTCCCTTGTTTTCTCGTCAACCACCTGCACCACCGGGTCTGAAATTCCCCTGAACTGAAGAAGCGGGAGATAGGCAGCGGGTTTCCGACTGTCGTTATCAAGCTGATGGAAGGCGATCGGCCAGCCCGGAAAAGATTGCGGCTGAGCCTCCGGCGTATTTTCCGGCCGCACCAGACAATCCAGCATAATCCGCCTCTCAGCCCGGTTGACGATGACGAGGCCGTAGCCGGATGAGCCCCGCCCCGCCTGGCCGGCTTTTCCTTCCAGCGGATTGGTCACGGCTTCGAGCCTGAACTTATTTCCGAAAGCATCCTCAAAATTGCCGGGTGCTTCGCCTGCCCCGGCGACCGCAAACCTGGCGGCCGGTCGGGGCATCCAGCGCGCCGCCTGACCGGCCACAATCGGCGGCGGGACAAAGGCCCAGACCGCATCGCCTGGTCTTTGCAAGCCGTACCGGAGCGCCGCCGGGGGGCCGCCGGACCCGCACAGGTGGACGGCAAAAGCCTGTCTGAGTATGCCGATTACTTCATCCCGGGCCGGCTGAGGCCAGCCGCCGCTCATAAAATCGGCCGCCGGAAGGTCGTCCGGCGGAATTTCTCCCGGTTTCAGAGGCTGAAGCTGCCGGAGCGCCTCCTCCTCCGACTGTCCTTCCGGAAGCGTCAGCAACGACACCCAGAGAGACTGAGAAAGCAACGCCTTCATCCAGACACCGTCCGACCAGTCTTCGGCCCAGCGTTTCAAAAGTTTCAACTGGGCCTGGCTTAACAGCCGGGCCGACTTCAGCCCGGCCTGTTTCTTCAGGTCAAAATTCCGGTTTGAGGCCCAGCCGTTTCGAATCTGAGCTTCGGGCAGAAGCGGGGCCGGAGCCGACTTGAAGGCCCGGTCGCAAACCGCAGCCAGACTCAAGCCGGCATAACGTATTTCCCTGAAATAAGGATCTGCCTCCGCCTCCGAAGCTGCCCGGCCGTCATTCTCCGGCCAGTGGGAAAGCTGGGTGGCCAGAACCAGGTCGATGAATTCCGGAGGCATCAGGAAGCCGCCGCTGTCCTGGGCCGCCACCGGGTCAGGATACTCTTCTGCTCTTACCAGCCGTCCGCTCTCGCCCCATAGTTTATTCTGGAAAAAATCCCGGGCGTCAGGCATGACCGCCGACGGGCGGTCTTTAATCAGGTCTGAAAAGGCCCAGCCGAAAAGCAACCACTGCCTGAGGTATTCCCGGCGGGCTTCTTCCAGGCTGAATTTTTCCCTCCAGAAGGAGGCCGGCCGACCGAAGACCTGGTTGCCGGCAAAGATCACCAGGTCCGGGTCTTGCTTTTTCAGGGCCGCAACCAGGCCGTTGTGAGGATAGCCTTCCTCCCGGTGATTGCTCAGAACCGCCAGCACCAGCCGGTCGCTGTCAGTCGGCTCTTTCCTTACTATTCCTATAGGATAATGGGCAATTTCCGGGCCGAATTCGGGACTCTCCAGCCGCACCCGGAATTCATAGTCGCGGCCGGCATCCCAGCCGGTCACCCTGAACCTGGCCAGCCAGGAATTCAGGTCCACCCGGCTCCTGGCCGCCGGCACCCAATCCCCGCCCTGTTTTATTTCCAGCACGGCCTCAGTCTCAGAATTCAAGCAACCCGGAACGAGCTGGGCGGTCAGGGTCAGGCGGCCACGGCTAAGAATATACAGGGTAAAGACCACCGGGCCCAGGGCTCTTTCCGGATGTTCCTGAATCAGGGTGCCATCAATATTCATTTCCTTCCAGCAACTGACAGCTGCCCCGGGCTCGGGGCGGACTTCCGGCAGGCTGGAGACCAGGGCCAGCCCGCCCGCAGTCAGGTCGGCGGCCGGGCGAGTTTCTTCCAGCTCATCAAGAATCGCGCCGCTTTCGGGTTCTGTGACCGTCAGCCGGAGATATGATTGGGCGGCGGTCGTTTCCAGACTGAGTCGCAGCTCGACTCCTTTTTTAAGAGCTTTCTTGAGAGCTTCAAGCTTTTCCTCTGAGCTGACACTTTCCAGTTCGCCTATGAACAGCAAACCGTCGGTCGTCAGACCGGCTTCAAGCCCCTGAGCCTCGACTGCGGCCTGGCGGTAATCTCCGCCGGGGCTTTTTATTCCCAGCCTGAGCCCGACATAATTTCTGGTCCTGGCCCGGGTCGGATACTCCGGGACCGAAACCTTAACAGAAATTTCCATTCCCCCGGGGCCGGCGACCGCTTCCCGGGTCAGCAAATAGAGGTAACGGTTGGCTGCGGCCCCAAGGCACTCAATCGCTCCCCGGTTCAGTCTCCAGTCTTCGAGACGCTGGGCAAAGAAGTTCGGCCCAACCCACTGTCGGGAGGCCCGGGCTGAAAACCCCATTTGAAACTTTCCGCCGGAAGCCGTCTGGCCGGCCACGGGCAAGAGCATCGTAAACAGAAGCGCAGCCATAACTGCTTTTCCGGCCAAGACGGACCGGCTCCGCCGCTTCAGTTGAGGTCGGGAATGTCCGCCTCTCATGACCGAACTGTTTTTAATAATCTTCATATCGGTTTTCCAATATTTTATTATTCTTATCGGCGACTTAAAGCCGCCGGTCCAATCCACTGTCTGCGACATCCGGAGCTTAATCATTGAATCGCGGCCGTTGACACTACCCGTTTCTCGTATCCGGAACCAACCTCCTGCGCTTCCCCCTGGAATAAACCCGCCGCAGACGGAATATCAGCTTACCCCGGCCAGGGCGATCAGGGTCCGCATCAGCTTGAAACCTTCCAGGTAGTCTCGCGAGGTGAAGGTCAGGGTCCTGGGCGCGGGCCTCTGGACCCCCGGAATCAGGGCTCCCAGCTCAGCCTGCTGGCTGTTATGCAGGTTGATTTCGAATTGATAGGGAGGCGAAAGCTTGTAAGGCTGGAAATTTTTCAGAGAACTCAAGGCTTTCCTGGCTCCTTCTCTCAGATCGGCCAGAACCTTATCGCGGGCAAAATTCCTGGCCGCCAGCCGGTTGACCGCTTCCTTGACCGGAACGGCCACCAGAGACTGACCCAGCAGCTCCTGGGCCTGGCGGCAGGTCTCAGTGTCGCCGGTCAGCATGACCACCGGAACGTTGAAATAGCCGGCAATGGCCGCGTTAATCCCCAGCTCCGGCATTTCCAGACCATTAATCTTGATGGAATAGATGGCCGCGCCCGAGATGGTGTGGTCCAGTATGGCCGGGGCCGAACCGGCCCGGGCATGATAGCCGACAAACAGGCAGGCGGAAAAGCTGGAATCAAGGCCTTCCATCATGGACATCGGCTTGGGCGAACCTGAAATCAAAATCGCTCGAGGGTCCAGCTCGCTGGCAATGATGTTGCGCATGCTGCCGTGAGAATCGTTGACCACCACTTCGGTAGCCCCGCCGTCAAACAGGCCCTGGATGACGGCATTGGTGTCCTGAGCCATCCACTTCCGGGCAATCTGGTATTCCGGCGATTCGGCCGAACACTGGTTGCCGTGCACCACTCCCCAGATGCCTTCCATGTCCACTGAAATGAAGACCTTGAGGGGCTGTCGGGGGGCAGCCGCCGCCGGCCGGCCCTGTCCGGAAGACTGACCCGAAAATAGCCCCAGAACCAGCAATAGACACGGAATCAGAAAAAACAGCCTTGCTCTCATCTTCATGCTCTCCTCCTGTCTCCTGATGCCATAAATATTTTCTTTTAGCCTTCGGGCGCTCAGGCCTCTGCTCTTATTATTATCCACTATTTCAGCCTCAAATAAAATTGAAGAACGACGGCCGGAAACCGTCAGCCGGCAGAAGAATTTCCGGGGTGAAAACCACGCCCGACAATCTGCCGCCGGCGACTCTTTGAAAACCTTTTAGACCCGGGTGGGTATTCTGTTATAATCTTATCGGCTAAAATTCTGATAAAGGAATTGTTTGATGAGCGGAATGGCCATAATCCTGGCCCTGGTTTTTTCCCCCCTGGCCGCTCTGTCCGCTTATCTCATAACTTACGCTGAATACAAAAAGCATTTTCCCGACGACCTGAAAAGAGCCAGGAAGCTGTCGCTGAGCTTTGCCCTCAGCACGATGGTCTTTTTCATCATCCTGATCATTCTGGCCTTCCTGGTGCTGGACAATCTGCTGCCAAAATAAAGATGTCAAATAATATTTACCTTTCGGTGGTGGTGCCCGCCTACAACGAAGAAAAAAGAATCGGCTTCAGTCTGTTCCGCATCAAAGAATATCTTCAGAGCAGGCACCTGAGCGCCGAAATCATCCTGGTGGATGACGGCAGCACCGACCGGACAGCAGAAGTGTCCCGGGAAATCATGGAAGGTTACCCCGATTTCAGAGTAATCACCCTTCCCCAGAACCGCGGCAAGGGAGCGGCCGTCCGGGCCGGTATGTTGCAGGCCAGGGGCGAGCTGGTCCTGTTTACCGACGCCGACCTGTCCACCCCGATTGAAGAACTGGAAAAATTCCTGCCCCTGATCAGGGAAGGCTATGACCTGGTCATCGGCTGCCGGGCGCTGCCGGAGTCCATAATCAAAGAAAGACAGAGCTGGCTGCGGGAGCGTCTGGGAAAGTGTTTCAACCTGCTGGTCAGACTGCTGGTCATGAGGGGATTCAGAGACACCCAGTGCGGCTTCAAGCTCTTCCGGAAGGAGGCGGCCCGAGAAATTTTTTTCCGACTGGAAACCGAGGGTTTCGCCTTTGATGTCGAAGCGCTCCTTCTGGCCCGCCGTCTCGGCTTCCGGGTTGCCCAGGTTCCGGTGGTCTGGATAAACCATCCCCAATCCCGGGTCCGGCTGGTACGCGGCTCCCTCAGCATGTTCATAGACCTCTTGAAGATTCGAAAAAAAGAATAGACAAGAGATTGATGGCCTAAACCTGCAGAATCCGCACACTTTGTTCTCAAAATCGCGTCGGTCAGGCTGTGCGGAATAAACTCCAGAATTCGAGTTGTGCTCGACAAATCACCCCCCAGATAGCGGCCTCTGGGTTTTCGATTTCTTAAAGTTATCGGGACTGTCCCGACCGTCCTTACCGGGTCCGTTTCCCTCATCTCACAGCGCTCTTTCGTATAGGTTCTTCTTTTTTTCTGATATTTAGGACAACAGCCGGCACTCATCCCGGATAGTCCTCGGGCCGCGCCCGATCATAATTTTGGGAATCTTCCAGGGCGGGAATTCTATCTCCAGGGTTCGGGCCGGGGGGTTGACGACGAAATCGAAATAGGAGTATTCGGCGTTTGGTCTTCTATCTGATAGTCGCTACTATTGTTTTTTCTTCTTCCCTTCTTCAATAACCTGCTCCAGCAACAGGCAGGCTTCTTCCACGTAGCGGGTGCAGTATTTTTCGAACAGATTTTTCTCGCCGGCCAGGGCCAGGCCGTGGGCTGTTTTCAGGCTGCAACCTATAAGGTCGGTGCAGTTAATGGACCCAAATTTTTCCGTAAATTGCCGGCAGAATTTTTGCGCCAGCTCATAAGTCCGTTCCTTGGCGGCTTTATCTTCGGCCCGGGTTCGGCCGAAATGCAGGCTTATTACCAGCAGGGCGCCGGTTACCGCGCCGCAGGTCAAACCCATATGGGACATTCCCCCGCCGAGCACCTGAGAGAGTTTGAGGGCGGTCTCCTCATCCAGGCCGGCTTCAAGCGCATAGGGTGTGAAGACCGCCTGGGAACAGCTGAATCCCTGATGAAACAATTTCCCGGCTCGGGCGACTTTTTCCGACATCTCACTCCTCCTGATCTTCCGGCAGGATAGAACTCAAGCAGCCTGCCTTTTTCGGGAATGGAAAATATTATTCTATCCCCTTCCGCGCCGTCAACCGATTTGTTCTTTCGGGCCCAGACATGGTATCCGCGGTAAAGGTAGCCTATGGAGGGAGCCTGGCGATCAACCGGCACTCCGGCCTTCAGGGACCGATAATCAGGTTGACAGCCGGCCGACGCGAGTATATTTTAGAGCCAAAACCGGAAGATGAGGTATCAATGGTCGAAATGAATCAGCGCTTTTTCCCCGCCAGGCATAGAGGAAAAATTTTGACTCTGGTTTTTTCTCTGCTGCTTGTTTTTCTGGCCGGCGGCAATACCGACTGCCGGCAGCAGCAACTGCCGCGCCCCGAGAACTGGGCGCCGCCGGTCCGGGTTGAGGGCGTTCCCAACCTGCATAAGGTTTCTGACCTCCTCTACCGCTGCGCTCAGCCGACAGCTTCCGGATTCAAGGAACTGGAAAAAATGGGCATCAAAACGGTCATCAATCTTCGCAGCGAGCATTCGGACCGGAACCTCCTGGCCGGCACCAACCTCAAGTATTACGAAATCCCCTCCAAAGCCACCCGGGTGGTTGAGGACGACCTGATGAAATTCCTGAAAATTGTCACCAACCCGGAAGAAGGGCCCTATCTGATTCACTGCCACCACGGCGCAGACCGCACCGGCCTGTTCGTGGCCGTCTACCGAATTGTGGTTCAGGGCTGGTCAAAGGATGAAGCCATCAGAGAGATGCAGAGGGGCGGTTTCGGTTTCCATAACACCTACACCAACATCGTCAGGTATCTTCAGTCCTTCGACCCGGAAAAATTCCGCCGGGCTCTCAATAAGGAAGCCGGAGACCGGCAATATTCTTGTTATTCAGGAATCCTATCGGTCGAAAAATTTATCGCCGGGCTCGCGGCCATTTAATAACGGAAGCGAAAGACTGACCGCCCGTTTGATTTTTTCTTGTTTTCCGGCTAAATCGACCCGGGACTAATCTTCTCGGGAATAAATTTTAAGCCCCGCCGCCTCCTCCGCCTGAATCAATCGGCAGTTTCAGCCGGGGCCCGGTCAACAGTCCGGCCGGAAGCTTTTTTATTCCCAGTCAAGCAAGCGTTTCTGTCCCTGCAGCTTCCTGATGGCCGTAACGTCCTGACTGACTTCAAGACAGCCGCGATACCGGCCGTCGTCATCCCGAACTGCAAAATAACGAATGTGAATAAATCGGCCCTGCATTTCGATCCAGAACTCGGCCACATCCTTTTCGCCCTTCTTGAAAGCCTCCAGGATGCGGTTGACGATATGGACACTCTTGGGCGGATGGCAGTTCTGGACCCGGCGGCCGATTACCCCCGGGCTCCGGGGAAAGATCCGGTCGGACGTATCGGAATAATAGATAACCGTGTCGTTCTCATCAACCAGGCTGATATCCACCGGCAGATGGGTCAGCATCAGGTCGACCTGTTCGGCGCTCAGTCGCCCGGTTCTCAAATCCAGCAGAGTCTGAACCCGCCTCGGCTGAAGGCCCGAACCGCCGGCCGCCGCCCGGGCTGATTCCGGCCCGGCCTCACCGGTCGCCTCCGGCCGGCCGTAGGTCGCATAACCTCCGCTGCCGGCGGCCGTCTCTCCGGAGGGTTCGGCCGCAGGCCTCCAGCCGGTTCCGGGCTTTATCCAGGCATAGCCGATCTCCTCTTCACCGCGCTTGACCCGGGCCCAGTCTTCCTCTTGCAGCACTTCCAGGCTCATCGGGAAAAGAATTTTCTCCTCCTTGTAAATCATGTCCTCAATCATCTGCAGCACCTGGCCGGCTCTGGCCGCCAATCGGCCGGCCGCTTCGGCCCCGGGCGACTTCAGACCGAGCTCCCGTCTCAGGTCTTTTAATTCTTTCCTGACATCGTCATGGATAGCCCACATGACCTTGGTCGGCCCGCTCACTCCTCGCGCTTCCAGCAACGGGAACAGCTGATTTTCTTTTTTTAAGTAGTGTTTTTCTATTTCCGCCAGACCTGCCAGCATTTTATCCAGCTCTTCCAGATTGCTCTCGATTTCCGGTTCCGCGGTTTCTCTCGGAATCCTTTCCAGCAACAGTCTAATCTCAGCCATCATTTTTTCCAGAGCCCGGTTTTCAGCCATCAGGGTATGGAGCGGATGCCCCGGCGGCACCTCGGGGGAAGGTTGAACTTCCAGGGCTTCTTCAAAAATCTTAACATGAAGGTCGCACAGCTTCTTGACCTCTTCTTCCGGAATTCCCTCCTCGATCACCTGCTGTTCCAGCCGGGCAATCTCCTCCGGACCGACATCCTTGATCAGGTCGGCAAATTGCCGCTTGAGCTCATCAACCTGACGGCCGCGGTGGAGGTCCCTGATGATTTCCTTGAGCCTGTCCAGCTTTTCCTGACTGAGGTGCCGGATGCCATTCAATTCGGCGGCCGTGGTCCCGGAAGCCGTTTCTTGTTCTTCGCGGCTGCCTCTAACCGCTATTTCCTTTTTTATCCGGCTTATCAGCTCCTCCACAGTCAGCCCGCCTTCGGCCGCCACCTGTTTCAGACTGGCCACTCTGGCCACCGTCCGGCGAAGAATCGGATTCTTCAAGTTCTTATAGGCCGGCGAAAGGTCGGCCAGAAAATCCAGTAAAAACGGATATTGTTTGAGCAACTGATAAAGGCTGGTTCTGTCGTTAAGTTCCATCGTTTCTCCTTCCTGACTCCTCCGGCCGGGTCGTTCCCTTCCCGGGCCCGGGAGCGCTTAATTCCTACTAAATTAGTAGGATTTATGATAGCATAAAAATTGCGCTGTCCACAACCGGTTATTGAGGCAGAAAGCTTGTCCCGCTTCTTTCATCTACCTTCCCGACTGGCCCGGTTTTGTCTTCGCCTTAGGCCGGGCTGAATCCCGGCTTTCGCTCTCCGGCGACTCACGAAGGCTGTTATCATTATATCAATCAGACCCCTGGCCGACCAGGTTTAATTGATCTCTGAGAACCGCGGTTTCTGGAAATCGACTGTCACCGGCTGGACAGAAAGCCGGTCAAAAATGACTTTCGGTCCGGAGCAAAAAACCTGAAGGACGGGCCCGGCGGGCGAAGATAAAGATTGGAAAACCTGAGCCTGACTCCGTCGGTTGACTTCAGACCCGGTTTTTGAGTAAAGATAAAGTCGGTCAAGAAAGGAGCAAACCATGAAATCATCCCGTCTGGTTGTCATCGCCATTCTGGTCGTGGCCGGATTTTTTCTTCTCTCGACCGCCTGGCTGAAATCAGCCGTCAAGTCCCTGGAACAGAAGGCCGGCCAGCAGAAAACTCAGGTCGAGTACCTGACTTCCCCGGAGCGCGCCACCGCTCCCTTCTCGGAGGCCGTCCGGGTGGGCCACCTGCTGTTTCTCTCCGGGCAGCTCGGTCGCGACCCCGCAACCGGCAAACTGGCCGAGGGCGGAATCGAGGCCGAAACCAGGCAGTGCCTGGAAAACATCAAAAAGACGCTGGAAAAATACGGCTCCTCGCTGGACAGAGTCGTCAAGTCCACGGTCATGCTGGCCGACATCGGCGAGTGGGCTAAGATGAACTCGGTTTACACTGCCTATTTCACCACCAACAAGCCGGCCCGCAGCGCTTTTGGAGTGAGCGGTCTGGCCGGTGGAGCCAGAGTGGAAATTGAAGTGGTGGCCGTGGTTGACTGACCCCGAGCGGGCCGGGACCGACGAGCGGCCAGACTGGTAAATCCCCCGGATTCATCAACTCCTGCCCCGGCAACCGGTTCAGCCTTGTGCTGCCGTCATATGCGGCTTAAGATTTGATACCGGACCCGATCCGGAAGAAATATCATTATGTATAATCGGATTATTTCGAAGACCGGCCGGAAGGCAGCCCGGGACGAAAGATGATTTTTATGCTGGTTTTTCAGGCCGGCAGAAGGAACTCGGGCTTCGCCTCCCGCGAAAGAGGCCGTTTTCTTTCTAAAATAATAGAGCGGTCAGACCGCACCGCAGGGGCTTTATCCAGCCCCGGCCGATTAACTCAGCCTGGTAGAGGCAAGCCGGCTCCCGTAAAACACCGGGCCCGAAAACCTTTGCCGGTTCAGCCTTCCATCCGGCTGCGGTAAAACTCTGTCTATAAAATAAAAAAGCCAGGCAACTTGTCCCGACCGGCTCCGGGTGCCTGGCACCCGCCTCCGGCCTCCAACTCGCTGCCTGGCTTCTGGTTGCGCTAAGCTACTAACTTATCTTGAAGACTCGATTAATAGCGGCGTCCACCGGCCGGTCCGCGGCCACGTCCGCCACCAAAACCGGTGCGGGGCTTGTCAGTCCGCGGTCTGGCTTCGTTGACGGTTGCGGTGCGGCCCTTCAGGCTCTTGCCGTTCAGGCTGTTGATAGCGGCCTGGGCTTCTTCCTGATTGGGCATTTCCACGAAGCCGAAGCCCCGTGATTCACCGGTGTAGCGATCCTTGATGATGGAAGCGCTGTTGACCGTTCCAAAAGCTTCAAAAGTTTCCTTCAGTTCGCTTTCGGACAGGTCTCTGGAAAGGTTTCCTACGTAGATGTTCATAACATCTCTCCTTTAATAAAATTTCCGTTATAAAGGAGAGAGTTATGACCGATAAGGGCCCGCGCCCTCTTCCTTTATAATCGAGCAAAGGTATTATAGCACATAAATCAAGGGAAATCCTGTTTTTCTAAAAAAATTTTTTGAGATTCAATAACAGGCTAAATAAGGCTATCCGGCCAGAAAACTCGGTTTCCGGAAAATTTCCCGGTTTCTTCCGGCGCTGCCCGGAGCATTGCCGGTCTCTCCGGGCCCGGGTATTAAAGCCCTGCTTTTATAACCGGGATTTGCCGCGGCCGCGGCAAAAGTTTATGCTATTAATATGTCGGCGGTCGGAAAAACCTTCCGCCGCCCGCAGGAAATCAGGTTCTGAAAGGAGGCCCTGCCAGAGCCATGGCAAAAAATAAATCTCGGGCATTTATCTCGATAACCTTGCTGCTCACAGTCCTGACCTCTCCGGCGGTTCTTTCCGGACTCCGGCTCGACTCCCGGTCGCTTCCCGGGCAGAATCAGGCCGAAGAACAGCTCCAGGCCAGAATCCGCCCCGTCCGGGACGACGTCGGCTTTTGCTGGAACCCCGACAGCATGAAAACTCTGGTAGATTACTTAGCCGCTCAGGAAAAAGACAAATTCGAGGCCCGGGGACTGGTGGCGGCCATTTCCCCGCACGATGATTATCTTTATGCCGGCCGGCTTTATTACCCTCTTTTTAATCTGATAAGAGCCAAAGAGGCGGTAATTTTCGGCGTAACCCACGGCGCCGTCCGCAACGAAATCAAAGGTCTGGATAGCGTTCTGATTCTTGAGGATTATCAACTCTGGCCTGGAGCCCTGAAGCCGGTTGAAATTTCGCCGCTCAGGTCGTACTTAAAAGAGCATCTTAAAAAAGAACACTTCATCGTCAACAACCGGGCCCACCAGCTGGAACATTCGATCGAAGCTCTGATTCCCTTCCTGCAATATTTTAATCCGGAAATAAAAATCACGCCCATCATGGTGGCGCCAATGCCTCTAGAAAAAATGAAGGAAATATCCGAAGCCCTGAGCCTGGCGCTGGCCGCTTATATGAAGGAAAAAAATCTCAAGCCGGGAAGCGATATCTTCTTTCTTATTTCGGCCGACGGCAACCACTACGGAAAAGATTTTAATAATCTGGCCTTCGGCGAGGGACAGGAAGCCCGGGAAAAAGCTCTGGACTTCGACCGGAGCCTGATCAAGAATTACCTCACCGGCCGGGTAACGGAGAAAAAAGTTGCCGGCCTGACCGGGGAACTCTGGGGAAAGACCTATCTGGATTACAGGAGTTCTTACTGGTGCGGCAAGTATTCCATTCCCTTCGGGCTGCTGACCGTGGAGAAGGTAATAAAGAAGACCGCCGGGAAAAAAATCGACGGCCGGCTGATCAGGTTTTCAGACACCTACAGCGAAGGAGTGCTGCCGCTGAAAAAAATCGGGCTGGGGACAACCGCCCCCTTCTCCCTGCGCCACTGGGTCAGCTTCTGTTCGGTTGGCTATTACCTTGAATATTGAACAAGACTGATAAAATCGAATTGAGCTTTGAACAGGGCCTGGCTCTTATTGGCCCTTAAATTGGTTCGGCTGACTTTCTCTCCGGAGCCCGGCAATAATTTATCAGATCGAAACCGGACAAATTCGGAAATATAGATTGTGTCCCCGGTTTTTCAGGCTTTGCCCAGGACCATGGCCAGCAGGGCCATCCTGACGTACAATCCGTATTCCATCTGTCGGAAATAGGCGGCCCGCGGGTCCCGGTCGACTTCCATGGCTATCTCGTTGACCCTGGGCAGCGGGTGCATGATTATCATCTTTTCTTTAGCTTTCTCCAGAGTCCTGGCCGTGATCACATAGGCATCCTTGACTTTCTCGTACTCTTCCAGGTTTTCGAATCTTTCCCGCTGCACCCTGGTCACATAAAGGACATCGGTCTCGGGCAGAGCCTTTTCGAGTGAAGTGTATTCCTTCTGGGGAATGCCTTTCTCGTCAACTTCTTCGATCACCTCCCGGGGCATGCGCAGCACCTCGGGCGAGACGTAATTGAGCTTTATGTTCTTGAATCTGGTCAGCAGCCTGGCCAGCGAGTGCACCGTCCGGCCGTATTTCAGGTCGCCCAGCATGGTTACGTTCAAGTCATCCAGCCGGCCGAGTTCTTCACGGATGGTGAAAACATCCAGCAAGGCCTGGGTCGGGTGTTCTCCCACTCCGTCGCCGGCGTTGATCACCGGTTTTCCGGCATACTGAGCGGCCAGGGCGGCCGAGCCGACTTCCGGGTGCCTGATGACGATGACATCGGCATAGGCGGCCAGGGTCCTTACCGTATCGGGCAGACTTTCGCCCTTGGCCACCGATGAATATCGCACCTCGCTGATCGGAATAACCGCTCCGCCCAGCCGCTGCATGGCAGCCATGAAGGAAGCGAAGGTCCTGGTCGAAGGTTCATAGAACAGGTTGGCCAGGATTTTTCCTTTCAGCAGGTCAAAGGTGCCGATTCTCTCGACCATCACCCGCATTTCGTGAGCCACGCTGAAGATGTATTCCAGGTCGGTCCGGGTAAATTGTTTAACCGACAGAATATCCTTGCCGTACCAGGGGGCGGTTTGCTGATCCCCGAAAGGCAGGTAGGGGCTTTTTGGTTTGGTGGGCATAATGACTCCTTTTATATTATCTCCGGATTTTTTCTTTAATATATTATCAGGTCTGCCGGGTGTCAACAGAAAAACCGGCCGATGGCGCTTAAGGCTGGGGCGGAAGATATTTTTTCCAGGCGGCTTTCTCAAATTCCAGCCTGAACACCTTTCCGCGCCGGATGATTGCGGCCGCGGCTCGCTCCAGATGCCGGGCCCGGCTGTAACGGATGGTCAGGAGGCAGGCTTCCCTGACGGCCGGATTTTTTAAGACCCAAACCTCTTCCGCTCCGGTTCCGGCCGCCTCCGGGCTCAGCCGGCCCTCCTGAATCTTCATAACCAGGGCTTGAAGTTCCAGGCCACGGACCTTTTCCGGCTCGGCTTCGGTGAGGCTTTCAACCGGCTCCGGCTCTTTTTGATTTCCTGTTTCCGCTCCATCCGAAACAGCCTTCGGGAAAACCGCTTGAAGCTGGCGACCTTTCCCCGCTTTCTGGCCGTCATCTGCCCCCTGTTCTGCTTTCAGCCTGACCACCGCCAGCGGTCCCTTTATTCCGGCAGTGGTTATGAGAACGTCGGTTTCTCCGGCCGTCCGGAGGAGATGGTCGTTTTCCCGTTCATCCCGGCCGACGACTATTATTGCTCCGGCTTCAAGAAAGACTCGACCGGCTTTGACCAGCTCAATGTCTTCCGGCCACAGCGCCCCCCTCCATCGCCTCAGCTGACGGGCCCGGGCCGCAAAGCCGGGGTCGGTCAGCAGACATCCTCCGGCCGGCGTCAGATATTCCTTGAGTTTATATTTTTCTGCCAGCTCCAGCTGCCTCTTTCTGGAACGGCCGCGGATATCCAGCAACTTATCGCGTTCGACCAGGCCCTTTTCTTCCGGCAACGTTGGCGCCAGCAATTTGGCCGACAGCGGTCTTAACACCAATCCTTTTATCCCCGAAAGCTTTTCCACCAGCCCCAGAGCCTGAAAGTTCTGAGATTTTGGCCTTTCCCCGAGCACCTCTCCGGTGGCCACAAAATCAGCCCGGTATCGTTGAAGCAGCTGGCCGGCTATTCTGGCCATCTGTCCGTGGCAATCGATACAGGGATTAAGCTGCCGTCCATAGCCGTACCTCGGGTTTTCCACGACCTGAATCTGCTCGCGGGTAATATCGGCCACAATCAGCGGCCAGTCCTGCTCGGCGGCCGCTTTTATGGCCTCCCGGGCTCCAAAAAATGAACTGCGGAAAGTAAGACAGACAATTTCCACTCCCTGTTCTTCCAGGACTTTTCCCGCCAGGACGCTGTCCAGCCCGCCGGAGAAAAGAAGCAGAGCCCTAACTTTTTTCTTCTTCTTTCCCGGTTTTCGAATTTCTATAATTTCCATTTAAATTGCCTCAGGCGCCTTTCCGAGATAAAGCGCCGTCCCGGCCTCAGTTTTTGTTCCTGTCCGGGCCGCTTTAATCATAGCAGAAAGCCGGGAGGCGAATAAGTCGGTCGACTTCTGAATTTCTGACGCCCTGACGGCCTTTTTAATTTTTCCGGTTATTTGTTCTGAATTAAGAACACCGCCGATTCTTTCTCTCGATGTTAGCTTGAGAATCGGCCAACCGATTGACCAGGTCGAAGGAAGGAAATTCTTATCTTCTGTCTCCTGCGGCTTTCAGCCGGGTTTCATAAACATCAACAATATAAAATTCTTCGGACCGAGAAGCCTGGCCCCGGCCCGGCACCTTAAAACCTCTCAGGCCTTCTCTGCCCTCATTGTTTCATTGCGGCCATCTTCCTGACCTTTCGCCGCCTGGACAGCCACTGCACCAGGGAGAATGTCCAGGGACATCGCATCAGAAAAGAAATCATTCTGTTCCGGCAACCGGGGATGACAATTACCCTTTTACCGCTGAGAGCTCGCAGGGAGACCCTGACCACCCGGTCGGCCCTCATCCAGAGAAATCCCGGAATGGCTTCTTTATTCATTCCGGCCGCCTGATGAAACTCAGTATGGGTCAGGCCGGGGCAAAGAGCCTGAATCTTAATGCCCTGGTTGAGCAGTTCATTCTGGAGATTCACCGAAAACATAACCAGAAAGGCTTTGGTCGAGCTGTACATAGCTCCCGAGAAGGGGCTAAAGGCGGCCACCGAGGCCACGTTGATTATGGCTCCCCGTTTTTTTTGAATCATGGCCGGAAGGGCAGCCCGGGTCAGAAGCACCGAAGCCTCAATATGAACCTTAATCATTTGCTCGGCTTCCCCGCTTTCATCCCTGTAAAATTTGCTTTTTCCGCCGAAGCCGGCATTGTTGATGAGAAGGTCCAGGCCTTCAATCCGTCTGACTTTTTCCGCCAGAGAAACCAGGTCATAATCCCGGCTCAGGTCGGCGGAGAGAATCTCTACTGAAACTCCATACTTCCGGCTCAGCTCCAGGGCCAGTTTTTCCAGTCGGTCTTTCCTTCTGGCCACCAGAATCAGGTTGGTCCCGGCCGCGGCCAGTTGACGGGCGTATTCTTCGCCCAGTCCGGCTGAAGCCCCGGTGATAAGAGCCTTCTGATAAAACTGCTTTTTCATCTGACTCTCAACCTCAATTGCCAAAATTTTTTAAATATAATAGCAGAACTTGAAAAAATTTCTTAAATGCCCATCCATTAAGATAATATCTCCGTTTTCCTTACCGGCTCAGACAGGTAATAATGTCCTGTCGCGGCCCGTCTTCTGCCTTTCTGGCTTCAGCCATCCCCCTTGTGGAACCCCTTGCGTTCCGGGCGGTTCGAAGACGCTCTGTGCCCCACTGTCTTTTTATGAATCACAGACAATTAAATTATTGTTGGCAGGAACTTTTACTGGCGTCGAATTGATTTCGCAAATCGGTAAAAAGGCCCTGTCACAGCCCAAAAGGTTCCAGGCGTCATGTCCACTCTGTTTCTTTAGCAGCTCTTATCTTAGAGAGCCTTCGGTCGCGGCCCATCCCTTTCAGCCCTCAGTCCACCCGCCGGCAGCAAGGAATCTCTTACGCTGCCGGCTGCAGCAGACAGGCAATGCCATACTCTAAAATGATTGCTGCCAGTCGCGCAAAGAGCGATCCGGCGCTCACAAATTCCAGGGGAACCAGAATCGGCTCAATCTGGGAAAGCCCGATTCGACTTTTCAGCGGAAGCTCTCTCCAGTTGCAAACAAACTGATTTTTCTTTTAATAACCTGTTTTTTGCTTATCAACCCTTTTTCTTCAGGGTTTCCAGGATTTCAGCCAGCAGCTTGACTTCGGCCGAAGGCTCGGGAGCCGGAGCGGTGGCCGCTTCCTGGGCTTTCTTCCTGTCCCTCAATTCCTGAATCTTTTTCATCGGCACGACGATGGCAAAATAGATGACCGCGGCCACAATCAGGAAATTGACCACGGCGTTGATGAACTTGCCCAGGGCAACCGGCCCCAGGAAGATTCCGGAAAAATCAGGTTTGCCAAAAATGGCTCCGATCAGGGGAGTCAGCACATCCCCGACCATGGAGTTGACGATCTGGCTGAAAGCGGCGCCGATGATGACCGCCACAGCCAGGTCAATCACGTTGCCGCGCATGATGAATTCTTTAAACCCTTTGAGCATGACGGCCTCCTTTCTGCCAACTGGATTATACTTAAATCACCCGAGAAACGAAACCTTAAATGTTCCTGTTATTTTCTGCGGGCAGTCCTGGCCGGCGGTTCAGCCGGTCTTAACCCTCAAGTTTTTTCCAGCCAGATCAAGGCCACAGAGGCTCTGTAAGTCGCCCGATCAGAGTGCGGACCCCTCGGCCTGCCGGCCGGCGAACTGAATGGACTGTTTTCCCGGGACCGGGGGTTGTTCCGGCGAAACGGCCACACCTGATAATAACCCCGTCATTGGATAAGGTATTTCCCGTGGCTACTGACCTCGAGGAATCTTAAAAAGCCACTTTAATATTTATTAAATCTCCCTTATCCGGCACCGCCAGCAATAATTGCCCTGACAGCCTTCCGTAAACTGCTGAATCCTAACGGATTGTCCTCCCCGGCAGCCCGGCTAACTCCGTTTGCCTTGACAGTCAGTGGCCTGGATGTTAACTTTAAGTCGGAAATATTAAGGATGGGCTGTCTCGGGCGGAACAAATTCTTCTTATTTTCAAGCTTATTGACATTCTGGCCACTATTTTTGGTCATCTTGTTTGTTTACTCGCCGGCCGGAAGTCAGTCGCGACCGCAGTTACAGCAATATAATCTTAATCCACCCCGGGAGCTGGAGCTTCTAAAAAAAATCCTGGTCTTTGAACGAAGCTGGAAAGAAAGCCGGGCCGACACCCTGATTATCGGGATTCTGTACCAAAAATCCTACCCTGTCTCTGCCTGGACCGTGGAAGATTGGTTGAACCTTGAGCCATCGTCGGCAGAGGACAATTTCCTGGGAAAGGTCAGGCTGATACTAAAGCCCATAGACCTTGACTCGGAAGAGTCGACCGAAGCTCTGTTCCTTGCGGCCGGTGTTAAATTCATCTATCTCCCTCCCCTGGAACTCTCCAGAAGGCCGCACCTGCTGCCTGAGCTTTTAAGGACCTGCGAAAAATTAAAAGTGGGCACTTTCACCGCTGTCCCCGAATACGAAGAGGCCGGAGCCGCTGTGGCTTTTGTATTTGCAGGGGAAAAGCCTAAGATCGTCATCAACCTGGAGGCCGCCAGGGCTCAGGGGATGAACTTTTCTTCCCAGTTCTTAAAACTGGCCACCGTGAGGAAAAAGAATGACTGAACAGGAAGCCCGGAACTTGTTGGCCCGCCTGTCTTCCCTGAAGAATAGAATAGTCTTTAAGTTTATGCTGATCTCGATTCCCTTCCTTCTCCTGATCAGCATCCTCCTTCTCACTGTTACTCCCTACTGGTACCGCCGGCAGGCTGTCCAGGCTCTGGATGATAAAGCCCGGTCCATCAGCCTGATTGCCGCTCACAGCCTGTCGCCGGCCATAGTTTTTGACGACCGAAAAGCCATCGAAGAAGTGTTTGCCAGTCTCAGCCAGAGCCCCTCAGTCGATTATGTCCTGATCTTTGACGACCAGGGAAAGGAAGTCGCCAGGTACCTGAGAAATCCCGGCCTGGAAATTTATCTTGACCATATCAGAAAGAACGGTCTGCTTCCGTCGAGACAGCACCTCAATCAGTACCAACCTATCCTGATTGAAGGTCGTCCGGCCGGCTATGTGGCTGTCGGGCTGTCTCTCAGCGAGCTGGGTCATCAACTGCATCATATGAAGCAGGTACTCTGGATTTCGGTTGCGGCCATTTTTCTGGTCGGGCTGGCGATTATCTATTTCATCAGCCGGTTGATCAGCCGACCGCTGCGCTACATGGCCAGGACCGCCAGAGAAATAGCCGGCGGCGATTATTCAAAAAGAGCCACGGTTGCCGGCGGCGACGAAGTCGGAGTGCTGGCTCAGAGCTTCAACACCATGCTGGATGTACTCCAATCCTCACTCCAAAAGCTGGACGAAGCCAGGGAAAACCTGGAAATCAAAGTGGAGGAACGAACCAGGGAATTAAGAGAACAAATAGACCAGAAAGAAGCCATAGCTCAGAAATTGAAGGAAAGCGAAGAACTTTTCCGCAGTATGGTTGAAACCCTCGGGGAAGGGGTGGTCATCGTCGACGCCGACGAGAATATCATCTTTGCCAACCCGGCCGCTCACCTGATTTTTAATATATACGGTGGGAAACTTGAAGGTCGAAACATGAGGGAATTTACCGGCACGAAGCAGATTGAGCTGATCAGACAGCAGACTCTCAGGAGGAAACAGGGATACCGGGATATCTACGACCTGGAATTAAGCCTGCCCGACGGAAGCACCAAGACGGTTATCGTCAACGCCGCTCCCCGGTTCGACCCGAACGGCGGTTACGTTTCCACCCTGGCGGTCATGACCGAGATCACAGAAAGGAAAAAACAGGAGCTGGCCCTGGCTGAAGCCAAACAAAAACTGGAGGAGGTCATTACCGAGCTGGAAAAAAGAAATGAACAAAATCGGCTGCTGATAGAAATGGGCGACCATTTTCAGATTGCCTCCTCCGATGAAGAAGCCATTGAAGTAATCAAAAAATTTGCCAGGAAACTCTTTCCGAATGAAGGCTGGCTGCTCTACCTGCGGCGGGCCGGGGGACGATTTCTGCAACTGGCAAGTTTTTTTAATCCGCCATCCGAGCCGGCAGAAATTCTGGATATCGAAGATTGCTGGGCTCTGAGGAAATCAGTGCCGAATTTCTTTCAGGACCCAGAAAAAGACCTGCTCTGCCCTCATCTTAAGAGTTACCTGCCCCCTGAATTGCCGGCCGGCTGTTTCCCTCTCTCGACGGCCGGAGAAACCTTCGGTTTGTTGGTGTTTTTTTGCTGCCTTGAAGAAAAGTCCCGGGTCAAGAGCCAGGATGGAGAAAGAATGGCCAGACAAAAAAAGGACCTCCTGCTGAGCTTTTCTCAGAGGGTGGCTATGAGTCTGGCCAACATCCAGCTCCGGCAATCGCTCAAAGAACAATCGATCCGCGACCCGCTGACCGGCCTTTACAACCGGCGATATCTTGAAGAAACACTGGAAAGGGAGCTGGCCAGGGCCAGACGGGCCGGACAACCGGTTTCGGTCATCATGGTTGACCTGGACCGCTTCAAAAGAATCAATGATTCTTACGGGCACGAAGCCGGAGACTACCTGTTGCAGATGACGGCCAGAACGCTCCAGAGGTCGGTTCGAACAGAAGACATTGTCTGCCGCTACGGGGGAGAAGAATTCACCATAATTCTGCCAGGGCTCAGCCTGGAAAAAGCCGTCACCAGAGCTCAACTGATGCTCGACTCGGTCCGGCACTTAGAGCTCAATTATGGGGGGTTGATAATCAAGAATATTTCGATTTCGGCCGGGGTGGCTTCCTGCCCGGAACATGGCCTCAACTGGCCGGAAATCATTCAGGCCGCGGACCTGGCTCTGCTCCGGGCCAAGCAGGAAGGACGAGACCGGGTGGTGGTGGCAAGAAAACCAGGCAATGAACAGGGTGGCTGATGATGGCAGAAAGCTGCCAACCCTCCCAAAATAAAGGCATGGTTAGCATTTATTGTTTCAACGAAAATAAAGCGAGGCCAAAATGAGAAGCCCAAGGGTTTTATGGCCAAAATGGCAAGCCAGACTTAAAAGTCCCCTTTATGTGGTCTCCTTTCTCCTGATTATCCTCATAATCGGGGCCGGACTCTCCTGGCGCCACAATCAAGAAAAGCAGGTTAAGAATATCACCTATCAGCAGCTTTCCTACATAGCCGAAACGAAAGCCAGAGAAATAAGGCAGTGGCTGGACGAGAGGAAAGGGGATGCCCGGATTATGGCCGAAAGTCCTTTCTTCGCCGCCGGCCTTCTTGAATTTCTAAAACATCCGGAACCCGAAGGATTGGAAAGAATAAAGGGCAGGCTGGAGCTGGCAGCGAAAACCTACGGCTATAAGAAAATTATGATCCTTGATGAAGACTTCAAACCGGTAATTACCTATGGTGCCGCGCCTCCGGCTCACCTGAGCGAAATCCTTCTTGAGGAACTGGACCGGGCCAAAAGATACGCCTCGGCAATCAACACCGACCTGCATACCCACGAGGAAGAGGGAATAATTCATATCGACTTCATAGCTCCAATCATCCACCCCGGAGCCTCTGAGAAAAAAGCTGAGGCCTTTGCCGTCCTGACGGTTGATGCCGGCGATTATCTATTCCCCCTGATCCAGAGCTGGCCCTTTGTTTCTAAAACAGCCGAAACTCTGCTGGTCAAGAGGGACGGGGAAGAGGTGCTTTTTTTAAACGAGCTCAGACACCTAAAAAATACCGCCTTGAAATTGCGTTTGCCCCTCACGCAGAAGGAAATACCGGCAGTCAAAGCAGCCCTGGGTGAATACGGTGAGATTGAAGGTATTGATTACCGGTCGCGAAAAGTCATGACCTGCCTGACGCCTGTGCCCAATACCTGCTGGTCTGTGGTCGCCAAGATTGATAAGGAAGAAGCGCTGGCCGGCTGGTACAGGCAAGCGACGGCTATGATTTTGTTTATGATTTCACTGGTGATAATTCAGCTGATACTAACCGAGCTTATCTGGCAGCGGCGGGAAAAACTGAATTTTCAGCGTCTTTACGAAGCTGAAGCCCGGGCCCGGGAAACCGAACAGCTTTTCCAGGTGTTGAGCGATTCGGCCATGGCCGGAGTTTATCTGATCCAGGACGGCGTTTTTAAGTATGTTAACAGGGCACTGGCCGATATGTTCGGCTATAAGACCGGAGAGCTGATCGGCAAGCTGGGAAACCTCGACCTTACCCACCCCGACGACCGAGCAAAAGTCAGGGAATACAACCGACGACGGCTGAACGGGGAAGTTTCTTCCATGCGCTTCGAATTTCGCGGAATGCGAAAAGAAGGGTCGAGCTTTTACTGCGAAGCTCACGGCAGCGCAATAGAATACAATGGGCGCAAAGCCATAATCGGCACCCTGATTGACATCACTGACCGGGTGGAGCTCATTCAGGAACTGCTGGCCCGGGAAGCAGAGCTTAAATCCACTCTTTACAGCATAGGAGACGCCGTCATTTCCACCGACCTCAACGGCAGGGTGATGATGATGAATCCGATAGCTGAAAGACTCACCGGCTGGCTGGAAAGCGAAGCCCTGGGACGGCCGATTCAGGAGGTTTTCAGGATAGTAAACGAATTCACCCGGGAACCGGCCGAAAACCCGGTTGAGCGGGTGCTCAGAGAAGGCACCGTGGTCGGACTGGCTAACCATACGTTGCTGATATCAAAGGATGGCAAAGAATACCCGATTGCCGACTCCGGAGCGCCGATAGTCGATTCCGACGGGGAGAAATTCGGAGTTATCCTGGTGTTTCGAGACCAGACGGCTGAGAGAGCCATCCAGAACGAGATACTCAGAACAAGGGAAGAACTCAGAGAAAAGAACCGCTTTCTGGAGAATCTGGTGGCCAACCTTCCGGGAATGATTTACCGCTGCCGAAACGACCGCAACTGGACGATGGACTACATAGCCGGAACCTGTCGGGAGATTACAGGGTACGAACCGGAAGACCTGATTAACAACAATAAGATTTCTTATAACGACCTGATCATTCCGGAACACAGAGAATACCTCTGGAAAAAGTGGCAGGAAGTTCTTGCCCGCAGGGAAGTGTTTGAAGACGAATACCGGATCAGAACCGCAGACGGACGGACCAAATGGGTCTGGGAAAGGGGCTCGGGAGTTTTTGATGAGAAGGGTGATCTGATCAGTCTGGAAGGATTTATATCCGACATCACCGAAAAGAAAAGAGCCCAGGAAGAACTCGTTAGCAGCGAGCGGGAAAAATCTGCCATCTTTGCCACGATTTCCGAACATGTGATCTACCAGGCTCCCGACCATACGATAATCTGGGCCAATCGCGCCGCGGCCGAATCTCTTGGATTAGCGCCAGAGGATCTTATCGGCAAAAAATGTTTTGTCCTTTGGCATGGTCAACACAAGCCGTTAGAGCCTTGCCCGGTGGCCGAAGCTATGAATTCTGGCCAGCCTACCCGGATGGAAATCAGCGGTTCTGATGGACGCTGGTGGGATATAAACGGTTATCCGATGAGAGATGAAGAAGGCCGGATAATCGGAATGATTGAAGTGACCTCGGAAATCACCGCCAGAAAAAAAGCGGAGCTTGCTCTTAAAGAAAGCGAGGCCAAATACCGGGCGCTTTTTGAGGCGGCCAACGACGCCATATTCCTGATGGACAGAGATATTTTTATTGACTGCAACCCAAAGACCGAAGAGATTTTCGGCTGCAGCCGGGACAGAATCATAGGGCAGCCGCCTTATAAATTTTCCCCTGAAAAACAGCCGGACGGACGGAATTCAAAAGAAAAAGCGCTGGAGAAAATAGAAACGGCGCTCAATGGGCAACCTCAGTTTTTCGAATGGATTCACTGCCGTTGTGACGGGCAGCCTTTCTACGCCGAGGTGAGTCTAAATCTTATAGAACTCGGCGGCCGGAAACTCATTCAGGCCATCGTCAGGGATATTGACGACAGGAAAAAAGCCGAAAGTGCCCTGCAGGAAAGCGAAGCCCGGTTCAGAAGACTGGCCGAAAACGCCAAGGACCTGATTTACAGATATAGATTTACCCCTGAGCGAGGCTTCGAATATGTCAGCCCGTCAGCTACTCCGATCACCGGATTTACACCGGAAGAACATTACGCCGACCCCGACCTCGGATTTAAGATAGTTCTGGCAGAAGACCGACCGCTTCTGGAGTCGGCGACTTCCGGAAATTTTGATAACCCCGTTGTCCTCCGCTGGAGGAAAAAGGACGGCTCGATAATCTGGACGGAGCAGATCAATGTGCCGGTCTATGACCAGGCGGGAAATTTGGTGGCCATTGAAGGCATTGCCAGGGATATAACCGAAAGGAAGCTGGCCGAAGAAGCCCTGGTGCAGTCGCTGCGGGAGAAGGAAATTCTCGTCCGGGAGATTCACCACCGGGTGAAGAATAACATGCAGGTCATAAGCAGCATCCTCAACCTTCAGTCGGCGCAGCTCGATGACCCCCGAGCTAAAACCGCCTTCAAGGAATGTCAGTACCGCATCAGGTCGATGGCTTTAGTCCATGAGCGACTCTACCGGTCAAGAGACCTGAGCCGCATAGACTTCGGGGACTATTTGAGCACCATCGCCCATCATATTTTCCTCGACCACCAGATCAGCCAGGAGCAGGTTCAGCTCCATCAGGAGATAGAGCCGGTCGAACTCAACATAAACACGGCTGTGCCGCTCGGCCTGATAATTAATGAGATGATAACCAACGCTTTCAAGCATGCCTTTCCGGCCGGGAGGCGAGGCAATCTCTGGCTCAACTTGCGGAAGATAAATGAAGGAAGAGCGGAGCTTATTGTCAGAGACGACGGAGTGGGGTTGCCAGACGGTCTGGACACAAAGAAGGTCGAATCTCTGGGCATGGTTATCATCAACACTCTTGTAGAACAGATCGACGGGAAGTTGAAGGTAATATCGAGAAAAAATAAAGGCACCGAATTCCGGCTGACTTTCCCCTGCTGAGGAAAAGCACCGGGCCGGGGCAGACGGCGGGGCGCTGAGATCTTCGTCCCCGAAAAAATCGGATATTTTGACAGGTTGAGAGCCAGAAGAACTTTTTTTGATTTTTATCTGTAATATCTATGAGCGAAGCGCCGTTCGAAAATCCTCCTTCAAAACAGGACTTTCTGCTCTTATCATTATCAGGCCTATTGCCTGCAGGCCAATATTTTATTGACGTCAGAACACGGAGCCTTTCCGATATTTCACCCGACCCAATCCCGGGAACAAAAAGAGATATATTTTATTTCGCCGAAGACACTTTAAAGAACTTCCGGGCTGAACAAACGTATATAATAATATAAGAAAGTTTTTGATGTCTGAGGTCTGAAAATATAATCAACTGGACACAAGGCCCGGTGCGGATAACCGCCCCAGGCTCAACAGAAGCGGAAAGGTTATTGAAGTCGCCGGCCTTTATTCATCAACGCCCGGAAAATTCGAAGATATCCGGGATAGAAGAGAGGTCTCTACTTTGCTGGAAGAAAATAGCCCCGGTTGCGTCACAATAAAAGATGAGTATTTTTCTATTATTTTCGAATTTTCCACCTGGCCGGGTACTGAGTTTTTCCTTGAAAATACTATAAATAACTGGAGGTTTAAATGAACAAGCGCCTGTTACCTGTTTTCTTGGTGGCAGCGGTTCTTATGGCTTTTTCCCTCTCCCTGGCTCAGATGCCGCCCCAGCAGCAGATGAAGCCGGAAGAGGTCAAAAGAGCCCTGAACCTGGTTTCCAAGCCTGAACCTGTTCCCGAAAAGTACAAGGCCGGTTTTGAGTCCATAACCGCCCGGGATACTCTGGCCATGCTCAACTATCTGGCCTCTGACTGGATGGAAGGCCGGGATACCGGCAGCCGGGGTTATGCCATGGCCGCCGATTACGTGGCTTCCCTGTTCAAAATGTGGGGAGTCAAGCCGGGCGGGGATGTCCCGAGAGCGGATATCAATATCGCTCGGGCTATGGCCGGCCAGACATCAAGGCAGGCTATGTCCATGGAGCGGAGCTATTTCCAGGAATTTACTCTGAAGGAAATTACCGACAGCCAGACTTCTCTCCGGGTGGAAATTTCCCGCGGCGGCTTCAATAAATCCAGGACTTTTGAAAGCGGGGTCGACTTCATGAGCAGCCTGTCTTCCGACGAAGACGTCAGCGGGCCGGTGGTCTTTGCCGGTTATGGAATCAAGGAACCGTCGATCGGCTGGGACGAACTCAAGGGACTGAGCCTGAAGGATAAGATCGTCCTGGTCCTGAGCGACGCCCCCGGCAAAGATGACCCGAATTCTCCTTTCAATAAGAATAAAGAACTCAAGGAAAAGTATTTTCCCCAGGGCCCCCAGGCCATGCAGGTTCTGATGAGAAGAATGGGCCGGGGCGGATTCAATAAACTGGAAGAAATTTACAAGCAGCAGCCGGCGGCCGTGCTGATGGTTCAGAATACCGGTAAGGATGTCGACGTTTATAACATGCTGACTGCAGCCCAGAACCGGCCGCCTGACGATTCACGGCCGATTATCAAGAGACCGAGAAGCCGAATGGTCATCCCGGGAGCCCGGGATTCGATGGAAAGCATGATGGGGATGAGCCGGGTGCCCACCCTGACCATCACCAGGGAAATGGCCAATCTGATTTTAGAAAACAGCGGCAAGACCATCGACGACCTGAAGAAAGCGATTGAAAGCGCCTACAAACCGGCTTCAAGGGAGATTCCGGGCGCTCGGGTCAGCATCCATTCCACAGTCAAGGCCAATCTGATCAGGACGATGAATGTCATTGGCTACATCGAAGGGTCCGACCCGAAGTTCAAGGACGAATATTTTGTGGTCGGGGCGCATTTTGACCACACCGGAAAATGGGAAGATTACATATTTAACGGTTCGGACGACAACGCCTCGGGGTCGGTGGGAGTTATAGCCATTGCCAGGGCCATGGCACTTAATCCGGTCAAGCCGAAGAGAAGCGTTGTTTTCTGCCTGTGGACGGGCGAGGAAAAAGGACTGCTGGGCAGCAGATATTATGTCCAGAATCCGACTTTCCCGATGGACAAGACTGTCGGCTACCTGAATTACGACATGATCAGCCGGCCGTTTGATAAACAGACCTTCGCCAGGTATGAGAATATATTCAAGGTTCAGGGAGTGGAAGACCTGGTCAAGCAAATCAGACCGGCCTATTTTGTGACGGTCAACGCCACCAAAGATTCAGGCTTTTACGAGATTCAGCAGGAGATGAACAAATACGTCGGACTGGACCTGTTTGTGCGAGAACCGGAACTGGGACAGGGCGGCGGCGGTTCCGACCATTCGTCCTTTGCGGCTGTTAAGAAGCCCTACGTTTATTACATGACAGCCATGCATCCGGACTATCATCAGACCGGCGACAGCGCGGATAAGGCTTCGGGCGAACTGCTCAGCCGGGTAATCAAGCTCGGTTACCTGAGTGTGTTTGCCTTTGCCGACAAATAAAAAGAGGGGACACCTTACGGTGTCCCCCTTTTTCCTTATTTTTTCCTGGAAAAGGGCTTTGTCCCGCCTTAAACGAGACACCCGGATTGGGGACACTGTACAGTGTCCCCTTTTTTATTTCTACTGTTCAGATTTACCCCCAGTTCCGCTTCCAATCTTTTAATAAATGTATCACTTCCCAGGGGCAGACCGCTCCTGTTGCTCCGCCGAAAGGCCTTCAGGTCATGCTCGCACTCAGTTTCGTCAAGGTATTCTTTCCAGTCTTCCACTTTGTAAGCGAGAGGGATCGGGCTTAAGACCTTATCCTCGATATTAAGAACATGGGCTCTGGCGCTAGACCATCTGTAATCTTCCGGATTTGAGACCAGGCCGGCTCGGACTGGATTTCGCTCAACATATCTCATACAGCGATAAAGATATGTTTCATCCATCGGATATGACATAAAACGCCCCTGCCATAAATGACCCTTCCAGTTATTTCGTGTATTGATCATATAAGTATATTTTTTATGGGACTCTGCTACCGCTCTTCTCAAGCTATAGGCGTCCTCCGGCACCACAATCAGATGAACATGGTTGTCCATCAAGCAGTAACACCAGATTCTTAAATTTTCCTGGCGGCAATTATGATTGAGTATATCTAGATAAAGATGCCTGTCGTCTTCTTCAAAAAAGACAATTTGATTGCGGTTGCCGCGCTGGATGATATGGTGAGGGGCATTTGGAAAAATTATTCTGGCTTTTCTGGGCATTGCAACTAATTAGACGCTGCTCGGCCAATTTTTTTATCACAGAGGATAAAAAAATTTGAGGGACACTGTAAAGTGTCCCCCATTTTGGGGGGATTTTTATATGGGGAAAAAGTGAGAAAGGCAGCCAGAAAAGGGGACACTGTACAGTGTCCCCGGTTTATCCCCGGTTTTAAAGGTTGAAGCGGTAGGAAAATTTCACCAGGAAGATGTTGTCGCCCGGGGCCGTGAACAAATTCCCCAGGTCCCGCCACAGCGACAGCTGACCCGGATAGCTGAAATCGGCCCGGTTCTGCGTCCAGACCAGATACAACAGCGACCCCGGCCGGTACTCCCATCTCAGGACCACCGTTCCCCGCATCGATTTATAATTAAAATCCGGATTGGCCAGGTAAAAAGAAGCGGCCGGCCCGTCGCCGTCCGGGTCAACCAGATACTGCCCGTCCTCTTCCACTATGGTTGAGCCGCCTTCTCCGAACACCAGATAATCGTAAGCCCTCGGCCGGTTGAGCTGCTTGAACCGGTCATATTTCCCCACGGCAATAAAAGGCTGGAGATAAGCCTGCAGGCTCAGCGTCGGGGTAAAGATCCAGTTGACCCTGATCTCGCTGGCCACAATCCTCTGGTCGATTCGTCCGAAAATGTATCGCGCTCCATAAGTTTCGACCATCAGCGGATCCACCACCTTCTTTACCCACTGGGTTTCGTTCTTCGAAAAACCGATCATCGGCCCGACCGATAGACTCAGGTTGGTTCTCGGTTTCCAGCGCACCGAAAAATCGGCCATCCATTCGCTGGAATCATGCTGAGTCCTCTGATAGGAAAAATTTCCCTGCAGCACCACCGGTTTCCGGGAATCGCTATTCAAGAACAGCTGGTGCATCATACCAGACGGAGTCAGGGCCAGAGGGCCGCCCCGTGTCAATCGATTACTCAAAGTCTCGGGCACATAGATTAAGGTATATTCAAAATTCCACCAGTTTTTCAGAAGCCCCTGAAAGTCGGCCGCAGCGCAGGTAAAAGTCCGGTTGCCACCGAAGTCATACTGAACCGAACCCCCGGCTATGGCCGTCCACTGCCTGAATAATTTGCCCGGTTTGGTCCATTGATAACCATAAAGCCCCATGACATCAAACAGGTCCGAGCCTGAACTCTGAAAGCCGATATCATTGGGGTCAAACCCCGGAGACAGGGCCCCGGCCGAAACCAAAAACAGATGATGTCCCTGCTGCTTGGCCAGCTTTAACTGCCCGGCCCAGCCATTTAGACTGGTGGCCTCGGGATCGAGGCTGACGTGGGTGGCGTCCGGCCTCTGGAAATAATGCATCGACGATTGCTGCAAGCGGTAGATATCTTCCTGACTACCCTGGATGAAAGTTCCGCCCAGCCAGCCACCGACCACCCAGGTTCTCTTTTTATCCAGGAATGACCAGCCGTCCAGGGCCAGGCTGAAAGCTCGTTTGTTAAGAAGGCCTGAAAGTATTTCGCTGTCGAGATCCCTGACCACTCCCGTGGCCATAAAACCTATTCCCTGCTGACCGCCCTTGATTTCTTTCTGGGCTCGAAGAACTCCATAGTAAGAAAGCGGCTCGACCTCGTCTCTGTATCTCTGTTCCAGGTCATCGACCGTGGCGAATTCCCGCCCGGTCACGGCGCTGATGAATCCGACATTCCAGCCCGAGCCCATCTTGCCCGTAAGTTTGAAAGCCCCGAGAATGGTCGTCCGGTCCGGAAAATTGACATATCCATCATGGACCGGATAACCCTGCGGCGCCCGCCCTATCCTGCGGCTGTAGAAGAAACGCGGGTTGGGCCAGTTGATGTTGGCGTTTATGTAAACGCCGCCGCGCCCGAAATGGTTAAACATCGAGGCTCCCTCAATGAAGAACGGCCTCTTCTCCTGATAATAGGTTTCATAAGCGCTGAGGTTTATAACAGCCGGGTCGACTTCCACCTGCCCGAAATCCGGGTTGATGCTGACATCAAGGTTAAGGTTGCTCTTCAGCCCGACTTTCAGGTCAAAGCCGGCATTGCCCATGTATTTGTGCCCGGTTTCAAAGGGATTCCCGGGTTCGGCCGGACGAAACTGGGCCTGCCCCACAGAATATGGATAAAGCTCCACCCTCCGGCCGGGGCTGATATTCTCTATGCCTTCCAGGCGCGCAAAGCGGGAGACATAAGCGCTGTCTTCTTTCGGCACCCAGGCAAAGGCCAGTTTTTCCTGCTTGCGTTTTATCGTCCGCTGGAAATTCACGCCCCAGGTGTAGCTGTCCTTCCTGGGGAAACGAAGCTGGTTAAACGGAATTTTCATCTCCAGGGTCCAGCCGTCAGCCGCCCGGGCCGCCCTGGCTTCCCAGATTCCGTCCCAGCTTTCATCCTCGCCGACATCGTTGAACAGAACCTCATCCACGATGGACCCGGAAGGATTGACCCCGAACAGAAAGCCGCTCCGCCGGTCAAAATAGGGATCGACGGCGAAGAAAAACCAGTCCGACTCAACAAAGGAATCCCGGCGGCCCAGCAAGCCGATTATGCCTTTCGGGTCTGAGTCGTGACAGTAAGCAGCCACGTAAAGGTTAGCTTCGTCGTAGGCCACCCAGACTTCCGTCTTCTCCGAAGCCGGGGCGCCATCCACCGGATCGCGCTGGAGAAAATCGCAGGCGGGTTGGCCGGCTTTCCAGATTTCTTCCTCCAGGAGGCCATCAAGCTTTACGGGTTGACTTAACCTTATGGCTCTGACGACTTTCTGCTCCTGAACTTTTTTCAGAGCTTCCTTATCGATTTCAGCCGGCCTGGCGTTATCTTTGCCTGTGACCGCTGCTCCCACACCGGCTGAACTCAAGAAAACAACCAGGGCCAGAATGATTATGAAAGCGGAAACAATTGCTTTTTTTATCATGTCAAACACCATCCTTTATAAAATTGGGAACAACTTGTATATTTCCCGACCTCTTTTATGGCGATCATATAATTTTCCTTTTCGACCATCTCAGTCATCATCTCTATTAACGAAAGTTGGCCCCGCAAAGTTCAATCAAGACAACAGGGGACACCTCACACTGTCCCCGATTATGAGGGGACAGTTTACAGTGTCCCCGACTTTCTTCCACTCTTTTCCCCATATAGAATGGCATGAAAATTGTCCCTAAAGAGGACCTAAAGGGGACACTGTACGATGTCCCCTTTTGGCATGAAAAAGGGCAGTTATTTCCTCATGTGGCTTTGCTGAGAGAGGTGGGGACACTCTAAGGTGTCCCCGAAAAATTGGGGACAGTGAAGGGTGTCCCCTTTTTATGATCCGATTACGGTGCGGTTCCGCCCTGATTCCTTGGCTTTATAAAGGGCGGCATCGGCCTGGTGAATCAGGCTCGGCAGGTCGCTGACTTTATCAGACGGAAAGCTGGCTACGCCGGCGCTCAAGGTAATTTTCAGGTCGAACGACCCGTACTGCAACCGCAGGGTTTCAGCTTTGGTCCGCAATTTTTCCATAATCTGATAGGCATCAACCGCCGAAGCTCCGTTAAACACCAGGAGAAATTCTTCCCCGCCGAACCTAATCACCAGGTCGGAGACGCGAATATTCCGGGCAAAAAGTCCGGCCAGAGTCTTCAAGACAAAGTCACCGGCTTGATGCCCGTAGGTGTCATTAATCTTCTTAAAATGGTCTAAATCCACCATGGCCACCGACAGCGGCATCCGGTAACGCTTCGACCTCTCAAATTCTTCAGTCATTCGCCTCAGTCCGAATCTTCGGTTCAACACTCCCGTCAGTTCGTCAATGGCCGCCATTACCTCCAGCCTTTTCATGATCAGAGCGTTGTAAATAAACGGGGTGGCTTGCATTATAAAATTTCTGGCTTCGGGAGCGACAAAATCGCGCTTAAAAGGTTCTCTGGACAGCAGACCGCAAATCCCGACCTCTTCATTCCTATATTTAAGAGGAATCAAAGCTATATGTCGCGGGTCAAGCAGGCCCACGCCAATGTGCAGATGGATAGCATCCCCCTCGATCCCCGACACCACCACCGGCTGTTCCTGCTTCAAGAGCTCGAGCCAGTACGCTTCTTGAATCTGCTCTTTGTTTATCTCCACCGACTGACTTTTGACCAGCCTCAACTCACCCCTCTCCAGCACCAGCAGAAAACTGCCCTGCCCCCCAAAATACCCGCTGAAAGCCTCCAGCACCACCCCGGCCACTTCTTCCAGTTTGAGGTCGCGTTTCAGCCGGTCGAGGAAGTTATCGGTTTTCCTTCCCACCTCGACAAAATTGGCCACCGAAGAAATCAGGTTATTGAAATCCCCCGAAATCTTACCTAAGATGTCGGCCGAGGAAGCATCCACCAGGCAATCCTCCACCCGGCAGCTGCCTTCAGCCGGGCTATTCCGGTGGCGTTCCAGCTTTTCGCTGAAAAGCTGCATCCTGGATGCCAGTCGGGAAAGAAACCGATATACCACTCCGCGAAAAATAAAATAATTGCAGAGGCCAACGATCAATCCCGCCAGGACGCACATGGAAAAATAAAGAGGCGTCAGCACCCTGGAGGCCGGCAATTCAAGAAGCCAGAGAGAGAAGAAGGGAAAGATCAACCCAATCAGCAATCCGAAACCAAGCATAAAAAACAGCTGGTCTCTGACAACACTCCCGGTAAGGCTTTTCATAATCCCCTCCCTCATTCTTAATTTATATTATCGGGTAGATTATATTAAAAACAGGGGACACCTTAAAGTGTCCCCTCTCCGGCGGGGAATCGTTTTCTAACTCGCTGAAATTAATAGCTTTATTTAACCTAAAAAAGGGGACATCTTACAGTGTCCCCTACCACCGTGATGGGAAGGACAGATTACACCTCTTGAATCAAATTTGATATCCGAAATCTAAGAGACTTATACCCTTATTGACGATGCTGTTTCTGTTCGCCGCTTATGCGGCCAGATTCAGTTCCTGCCGGATCCGGGTGGCCAGCAGGTTTTGCTTTCTCAGGTAAAGTCTGGCTGGCAGTCCAGTCCGGGAAACCATCCTGGCCATGAATTTAACTGCCTCTTGCCTGAAGGCCAGCGCTTCCTCCCTCCCCCTGGACAGAGTTTCGATCACGGCGTCTGCCAGGGCATTGCCGGTTTCCATCTTTAAGCCTTCCTTGCTCATTACCCAATCCCCGCTGTTCAGAAGCATTTCCAGACGATTGCGAATCTCGTTCTTAATCCGGTTATAGGTCAGGTCTTCGGTGACCAGCCAGGCACTCCCCTTCTTTATCGACTCATAAAATTCTCGGAAATTATTGCCTCTGGCCACGGTAAATATCCGACCTATATCGCCCGTATGCGAATCTGTGCCGGCCGCCACTCCTTTGTTCTTCGAAACCGCCAGCTCCAGCACCAGCCGGTTTAGCTTTCTAATTCGTCCCAGGTTGTATTCGAGCACCGGGAACATCCCGGCCAGTTCCGCCACTGCGGCCGCATTGAGCTTCTCACCCGGTTCGTGCCAGAAAGGGTGATTGAAGACGAAGGGCAGGTTCTCTTTCTTCAGGTACTCAACAAGCCTGTCAATATCGCCGGACGTCCTGGCAATTTTTTCAATTTCTGCAAATTGTTTCCTGTTCAGCATATAGATATTAAGATGGACCGTATGACCGACTTTCTTCCGGTCCAGGATTTTCACTTCAACCCCGGTCACCAGATCTTCTCTCGTCCAGCCGACCCGGTCATAGGCATCCATGGTGTCATGGTCGGTAAAGCAAATGAAACTCATTCCGCGGGCTCTGGCCCTTTCATATAGAACCAGCGGGTCAACTTCTCTGGTTGGAACCACGTCATAAGAATAGAAGGTGTGGACATGCAGGTCAGCCGCATGCCAGCCTTCTTCCATCAGGCGAGTGGCTTTATCCCGGGTGATTATCCGGTTGCCTTGTAAACTATTATCGGTCAGCCCTTTTTCCGTCAGAAATTCAGTCGCTCCGGATCCGAGATCGCTGATTTTGCGCTCGCCCCGGCTCCAGAAGTCCCGACTCTCGTTGTCCGGAACCAGAGTCGCCGTCTGACTTTGAACATCCAGCCCTTTTATATTTCCTGCTTCTGTCGTCAGTTTCATTCTCGTTTTCTCTTTCCTTTTTCTTTTTTTCCATCGTTAAAGTAGCAAATCTGGATTAAAAAACCGGGTAAGACAGGTTAAGTTTTCGTTAAGAAAAACCTTCTAATCGCGCTTGCCTCTCGACCATCCAGCCCGAGGTCTCAAAGGCAGGGACCTTCGCTTTTCTTCTCTACTAAAAGTAAACGGAATCTGCTGAGTTTTACAGGGGAGACAGCGCCCTTCAGGCTTAAAGAAGGTCATGGGCGAGCTTACTTCAGTCGATAACTGAGAAGCTACTAAGATTGCTTGCTTTTTCCTCCATTTTTCATTAATCTTTCTCGAGAAACATGAATGAAACTACCTATCCGGCCAAGGAGCAGTGCCATGTTTTCAAAAAAGGTTTATCCGGCTGTCCTGCTGTTATCAGTCGCGATTCTTTTGAGCCTTCCTGTTATGGACCTGGCACAGGAAAAGCAGGAAACTCATCAGGCTGCAACCGCCGTCTCCGAAGGTGAGCTCAGGCAGCAGCCGACCGAGTCACAGAATCAGGCAATCGGCCCGGGGGGCGGCAGAGGCCAGAAGCAAGGGCAGGGTTTAAGACAGGGGCAGGGACAGCAGAGATCGGCTAATCAGCAGCCGCTGCCGACCCAGAATTTATCTCGAGTCCTGTTTTCCCCAAAACTGATCACCATGCTGGTGATCGGCCTGGTAGCCCTGGTTCTGCTTCTGACCGGAAAAATGGACAACAGGACCAGAATTCCATTCCTGGTCGTGGCCACCTTTCTCTATGGCGTCTCGGCCAACCTCGGGCTTAAGCTTTTTTCCGGTTTTTCTATGCATCCTTCCCCCATCTGCGCCTTCACCAAGCCTCTCCTTTATGGACTCAGGGCACCGATGCTGGCCACCCTGGCCGTAATCCTTTTCCTCACAATAATAGGGCCGAAGCTTTTTTGCAGTTATGTTTGTCCGGTCGGCGCCGTCCAGGAATTAATGGCCATGCTGGCCGATAAACTTAAAATCCGAAGGCGCAAACCATCCTTCAGACTCAGTCAGGCTGTCCGGGTGCTGATTTTCTTAGCCTTCATCGCCTTAAGCTGGACGGCTATCATTCACACCATCTATCAGGGCCAGGTCCGGGCTCTTTCGCTCTATGATTACATAAATGCCTTTGAAGGATTCAAATGGAACCTGCAGCCGACGCTGCTGGACAATCTGTTTCATTTTCTGCCGCTGATCCTGACTCTGGCTTTCGCTTTCTTTGCCTACCGGCCTTATTGTTATTTTGTCTGCCCGGTAGGGCTGTTCACCAATGTGCTCGAGCAGGTGGCAATCTTCCGGGTCGTTAAGAAGAAAGATGGCTGCAATGATTGTCAGGTATGCGTGGACAGGTCACCCTGCCCGGCGGTGGCCGAGATACTTAAAGACGCAGTTCTTGTCCCGGATTGTTTCTCCTGCACCGTCTGCACCCGCGGCTGCCCGCGCAGTTTGCTGAAATTCGGCCGCTAAAAACAGGGGACACCTTAAAGTGTCCCCATTTTTCAGGGGACAGTGTACAGTGTCCCCGCTTCTTCTCCGGCTTTTTGCCCATATAGAAATTTGCCCTGGGTGATCAAAAAGGGGACACTTTACGATGTCCCCTTTCAGATCCCCTTTCAGGTCGGTTGCCCGGAAGTTTTTCCCCATAAAGTGCAGCCGCAGGCAATGGGGACACCCTAAAGTGTCCCCGAAGAATCAGGGCCAGTGCACAGTGTCCCCTGTTGGGGGCTACCTGGTCTTCACGGCCGCGGCCATCTCCAGGGCCAGCTTTTTCAGCCGCTCAAAATCCTCGCCCTTAGCCGAGAACTGGACTTCGACCGGCGGGCCGACCAGCGCCCAGTTATTCTTCCGCAAGTATTCCAGAATCCCCTTGACTCCGCCGCCGCTCCAGCCGTACGAACCAAACACCCCGAACACCCGGTTAGGCAATCCTTTATGGGCCAGGTTGATGATCACGTTTTCCAGCGGCGGGTAAATCCAGTTATTGTAGGTGCAGGTGCCGAAAATAACGCCTTTGAAGCGCCAGATCTCGTTGATGACGAAAGACTCGTGGACGGTCGAAGTGTTCATTACCCGAATATGTTTTATTCCCTCGTCGGCCAGTGCCCGGGCCACAAAATCGGCCATCTTCTCGGTGTTGCCGTACATGGTGCCGTAGGCAATCACCACGCCTTCGTCATACTCATACCGGCTCCACCGGTCGTAAGACGAAATGATGCGTTTGGGGTCGGTCCGCCAGACCGGTCCATGGGTCGGGCAGACCACCCTGACCTCCAGCCCGGCCAGCCTCTGCAGCGCTTTCTGGACCATGGGCCCGAATTTTCCGACAATATTGGAATAATATCTTCTGATTTCATGCTCGTAATAGGCGACGTCCACTTCGTCGTCAAAAACTCCGCCGTCCAGGCTGCCGAAACCGCCGAAAGCGTCTCCCGAAAAAAGCACTCCGGCCGTGCTTTCATAGGTCATCATAGTTTCGGGCCAGTGCACCATCGGAGTCATATAAAATTTTAACTTCCGCCGGCCAAGGTCGATCTCGTCCCCGTCTCGGACCTCATAGAAATCAGCTTCGACCCGGTACATGGCCCTGATAAACTCAATGGTCTTCTTGTTGCCGACTATTCCGACTCCGGGAAAGGTCTGGATGACCGCGGCCAGAGCCCCGGAATGGTCCGGTTCCATGTGGTTGACCACCAGGTAATCAAGCTTCCGGCCGTCCAGCAACTGGCTTATTTTTTCCAGATATTCGCTCATTTTACATAGTTTGACCGTGTCCACCAGGACCGTCCGCTCGTCGACCATCAGATAGGAATTGTAAGAAACACCCTTGGGCAGCGGCCAGATATTTTCAAAAAGATGGGTATCGCGGTCGTTTACCCCGACATAATAAATACCGTCAGCGATCTTAATTGTCCGGTCCATTTTTAATCCCCTCTTAATTAAATATCATAAGGCAATTTTTCCGCCCGGAACTCCCGAAACTTAAGATTCCGGCTTCAGTCATTATGTCACAGGCACAACTTAAATTATACCTGAATATAATTGACAAACAACGAACTTTCGCAGCTACCCGGGGCGCCGGGCCTGAGCAGTCCGACGGGTTAAACCGGCCGCCGCCCCTGCCAGTCCACCCCGCATCACGGCCGCCGCCCAAAAAAGAAATTCCTGACAACGACAGCCTGCCGCTTTTTCTTCCCGGCCCGGCCTGAACAGAATAGCAAGACTGGGGCTGGCCTCTTTCCAAAGGCACGCATAAGCCCTCCGCCTTAACCGACTTTAAGGTTCGAACCTTCAGCCCCGCCCCTCGACCCGGGCCCGTGAGTATTCCGCTTCCCCAAAACCTGACTGTCGGTCGGGACTTATCTTCCGACTTGCTTTTCCGACAGAAAATGTTTTTTAATTAAAACTCGGCAATATTAAATTGAAAGGAACTACCATGCCGTTTCTGGTGCTGGCTTTTGATTTTCCCCCGCCCGAGGGGCCTGAACGCCGGAAAGCCGTCCGGGAAGAACACCTCAAACAGGGCGAACGGCTCTACGAAGAAGGCAAATGGCAATGCGCCGCCGGTATTCTTAATGAAGCCGGGGAGCTGGTCGGCTCGATTATAATCTGCGATTACCCGAGCGAAGAAGACCTGCGCCGCGAATGGCTTGACCGGGAGCCTTATGTCCTCAACCGGGTCTGGGAAAAAGTCCAGATTTTTCCCATCCGGCCGGCCCCTTTCATGGCTAAATAAAGCCGACAATCTTCCGTCGGTTCTCTTGATTTTCGCCTCCTCTGCCTGTATAATTCCGCTTTCATTCCGGGGAATGAGGTCTCCCCAATAATCGCCCTCCGGCTGATGACCTCTACCCAAAACTGCTTTTGTGTGGAGGTTTATCATGTTCGATGCCTACCTGACCGCAACCATCTGGCTTGGCCTGGCCATCCTGGCCACCATCCTGGCCAGCCGCCTTAAAATCTCGATGGCCCTGATGGAAATCATGGTGGGAGCGTTGGCCGGTTATGCGACGGTGCGCTTCTTCGGCGAATCAGCTCTCTCCCCCAACGCCGACTGGCTCAGATTCGTGGCCGGCTCAGGAGCCATCCTGCTGACCTTCCTGGCCGGAGCTGAACTCGACCCCCAGTCGCTCCGGTCAAAGCTGAAGGAATCCACGGTAATCGGTTTTATCGGCTTTCTGGCCCCCTTTCTCGGCTGCGCCGCCGTTGCCCGCTACCTCCTTCACTGGGATTGGCGAGCCAGCCTGCTGGCCGGAATCGCCCTCAGCACCACTTCCATGGCTGTTGTCTACTCCGTCATGCTGGAATTCGGCTTCAACCAAACTGAATTCGGCAAGGGTGTTCTGGGCTCCTGCTTTGTCAACGACTTAGGCACGGTCATCGGATTGGGCCTGATTTTTGCGCCCTTCACCTACCGCACGGCCGTCTTCGTGGGCGTCTCAGTTCTGGCTTTTATTTTCCTGCCCCGGATAACAGAATATCTGATCAATAAATACGCCTACAAAACCGCAGCCGTCCGCACCAAGTGGATTCTTTTCCTGCTGTTCAGTCTGGGAGCCCTGGCTCTGTGGTCGGGCAGCGAAGCCGTGTTGCCGGCTTACATCATCGGCATGGTCCTGGCCGGCACCATCAGCCGCGACCACTTCTTCATCCGCCGCCTGAGAACACTGACCATCGGCTTCCTGACGCCGTTTTATTTTTTGCGGGCCGGTTTTCTGATGTCCATTCCGGCGGTGGTGGCCGGGCCGCTGATCTTCCTGGTGCTGTTCAGCGCCAAGGTCATATCCAAGATCTTCGGGCTTTATCCGGCCATCAAAAGCTTTCGCCAGAACCATGTCAAAGAAACCTGGTATTATACCCTGATGATGTCCACCGGCCTGACCTTCGGCACCATCTCCGCTCTGTACGGGCTCACTCACCACATAGTTACCCGCGAACAATATTCTTTCCTGGTGGCCGCGGTCATCGCCAGCGCGGTCATCCCGACGCTGATTGCCAACAGGTTCTTCCTGCCCGAACACCTGCTGCCCGCGCCGATTTCCGAAGAAGAAGAAATCCCGGAAGTGGATGAACAACCGGCCAACCAGAATTAAAACCCGGAAGAATATATTTTAATCAGGGCAGGGCTGCCTCACCGGCCACCGGCCGGCTGCTGCCTGGAAGATCCTATCCATTATTTTTTTCAATCCGGCCAGCATTTCCAGGGAAGGCTCAGTGAGACTGCCCCTTTTATGCCGTTCAGAACTCGGGCAGGGTCGTAGTCAGGAAAGACACGCCGATTCCCCTCTGCGACCAAGGTCCTCTGCTGTTCCAGAAAATTAAGTAAGATCAATTCCATTTAGCCAGTAATTCCCATATTCCTACTATTCCTATAGATTTTATAGTTTAAGTGTTATAGAATAAAAGGTAAATGAGGTTAAAAAGACAGGAGGTTCAGCATGTCTAATAGAATGCTTATTATATTGCTTGTCCTGGGGCTCTCGGGTCTGACCCCGGTAGCTCCGGCCACAACGGCCACGGATGACGCCGGACAGCATCAGCAGCCCCAGGCCTCAGCGGTTAAAGCCGAAGAACTGCCGGTCTTAAAACCGGCCGGCAAAAAGAACGAGCTGCCGGACGGCCGCTATTTCGTCTGGGAATTCAACCAGACTCCGAAAATGGGCACCGTCATCCTGAGAGTTCAGGTTTTTGACCGGGATGGCAATCAGCTCAGCAACCTTAAAATCGAAGGGCGTTCCGACATGCCCTCGATGCGAGGCCATCACGACTCCGGAGACGTCGCCTTCAAACTCAATAACCAGGGAGTCTATTTGCTGCCGGTCAACATCGTCATGCCCGGAGACTGGGAAATCATCCTGACCTTCAAGGAAGGCGACCGGATTATCTTCAGAGGCCGCATCCTTTTCAGGGTGTAAATGAGCGCAGCTCAACCTCATAGCTTTTCTGCCCGTTCCCCGGTTTTTCCGCGGCGCCTCAAAGGCAGCTGGAAAAATATCGGAAAAGCCGAGGTGAAGGCACCGACCGGCAGCTCCCCTGAAACCCGGCTGCCGCAGGCCGGGCCCGACGCTGCCGAAGGAGCCAGCAGGAATGGGTAAAATGGGTAAAAAGAGCCCGGACGGTCGGATAAGCCAGCTCTCTCACCGGGTCATTACTTTTATAGCCGCGGCCATCGTTTTCATTATCGCCCTGAACTTTTTAACCACCCCGCTCCCGGCTCAAACCAGAAGTTCGCTTTATTTTCTTGAGCTCCAGGCCATTTCCGCCTGGAACTTCAACCAGAAGTCGCTGGAATTTTACTCTTACCTGCCCCATCATCCGATGCAGAAAAACAGTATCGGGATCGAATCGCTCATCAGGCTCTACCGCCGGAACTCCGACCTGGGTTATTTTTCTTTTCAACTCAGAGCTGCTTACGACGCCGACCACCAGCGTGCTCTTCAGTTCCAGATTTACAACGCTTTTCTCCGGATTAAAACCAGGCCGGCCGACTTCTGGCTGGGTCACAGCAAACCCGCCCTCGGTCTTAATTACAGCCTGGACAACCACGCTCTGCTTCTACCCGATGCCACCATGCTCGGCCACAACTTTGACCGGGACTGGGGAACGGGAGCTCACCGCGACTTTCCCTGGGGAGACCTGGCTCTTACCCTGACCACCGGTTCGGGCCAGAAAATCAAATTCGGCCGCAACTACTTTCTATCGGCCAGGATTTCTTACGGAGTTCTATCAAGGGATAATTACAGCCTCGGCCTTTCTGCCTTTTCCGGCCGGGTGCTTGAGGAAATGGAAGAGCCGGACATGAACGAAGACCCGGTCTCCTGGTCGGGAGCCTCTTTCGACGCTACCTATCTCTGGCTCAACCTGGAAAGCCGGCTGGAGTTAAACCTCGGCCGCCGGGCCGGCCAGCCCTGGAATCTTTTACTTTTCCGCCAGGGATTAAACCTGCTTGAAGAAGGCAGACTCAAGCTGGAAGCTCAGGGCGGAGTGATGAAGCACAGCGAGAGATGGGCCTGGCTGGCAGGAACAGGGCTGGCATACCGACTGAACGCAGACCTGACCGTCCGCAGCCTGTTTCTCTACGACCGTCAGGCCGATAACTTCAGGCTGGTTCTGCAGCTTTATTTTTACAAAAACATATTCTAAGAAATAAGGAGACCCGATGCCAGGCAAAAAACTCAGCACCGGAGCAAGCGCCAGGATACTTTCAGGAACAATTCTTAATTTGCTTCTATCAGCACTCCTGATTAATCTTCCGCTCCAGGGGGCCGTCGGCTGCGACCTGAACGACCCGGCCCGCGACATCAAAATGCTCTTTCCCCGATCAACCGGTTTCCGGACATTCTACGTTTCGGTAGCCGACTCCGGAGGCCAGAAACTGCTGGAAAAAATAGAAAATAAACTCGGTGACAGATTCAGCGGGCTGTTTGAGACGATAGACGTTCCTTACACGGTCTACGAAATCTATGAGAATGACAGATTGATCGGCTACGTTCACGGAGTCAACCAGAAGGGACGTTATGGCGGAATCCAGGTCTTCCTGGCTCTGACCCCGTCGGGAGAAATTCTCGGTTTTTACATTCAAAAATTTACCGGACGCGGAGCCAGGGAATTCCGCTCCCCGCAATTTGCTTCACAGTTCCTCGGACTCAAACTTCAGGATTTCGAACATTACCGGGTCCAGACCGGGGAGGAAGCACCGCCCGGCCCCATCAGCCGAATCAAGAATCCAGTCCCCGATTCTGAAAACGATTTCAGAGCAATCCTCCGGGCAGTAAAGAAAAACCTGGTGCTGATGGAATTCCTGGTGTTCAACCGGCAGAAGCCGGCAGAAAACAACCTGATTCCGACTGCCGTTCTGTCCAATACCCTTTTGAGTCCGGACAGCCCGGCCCTCAATTAAAGGAGAATCAATATGAACGAACCTAAAAAAATAAGCCTCTTCCACATCGCCTGGAAGAATTTATCGCGCAAAAAAACCAGAAGCCTGCTGACGGTCGTGGGCATTGCCCTGGCCACCTGGGTGCTGATCAGCCTGTTCGGGTTTAACAGCGGCTACAAGAATTCGCTCGACCGCGACATAGACAACCTCGGTTTTCAGATGCTGGTGGTGGCCAAGGGCTGTCCCTATGAAGCGGCCACCCTGATGTTGAAAGGCGGAACAGGATTAAAGTACATGAACGAGGACGTGGTCAAATTGATCGTCCGCGAGCCGGAGGTGGAGAATGTCACTCCGATGCTGATGCAGGTGGTTTTCGATCCCAATAAGGGGCAGAGCGGCGGGTTGACTGCTTTCTTAGGAGTGGACCCGGCAACCTTCCCTCCGCTTAAACCCTCCCTCAGCTTCAAACAGGGAGGCTGGTTCACCGACCCGGAAGCTCTGGAAGTGGTCATGGGATATGAAGCCGCCGAGCTCGAACAGCGCGAGGTCGGCGACACCTACCTCATCCCGGAGAAAGAAATCGAATTGAAGGTCGTCGGCGTTCTTAACCGCTCCGGCACCCAGGATGACGGAACAATTTTTATACCGCTCAGGACGCTTCAGAAAATTTTCGACCAGCCGGGTCAGCTGACCAGCGTCGGCATCAAGGTTAACAAGGAAGCCGACCTGGCCAAATTTGAAGAAAAGATGTTCAGGTTGCCCGATGTCCAGGTAGTGAGTCTGACCCAGGTTAAAACCACCATCATGACCCTGGTGTCCACCGCCCGGGTTCTGGTTTTCTCCATCGCGCTTATAGCCATTCTTATTTCAATCATGGGTGTGATCAACACCGTGCTGATGTCGGTCATGGAAAGGCAGAAAGAAATCGGCATTCTCAAAGCGATGGGGGCTCTGTCTGCCGACATTTTCAAGCTGGTCTGGGTTGAAACTTCTCTGCTATGTCTGCTTGGCGGACTGACCGGAGCCGGTCTGGCCGTTCTGACCTCCAGACTGACTGAATATTTGATCCGGCAGCTTCTTCCCTTCTCCCCGAGCGGCGGGTTGATTTCCATCAGCCCGGGCCTGATTCTGACGGCCATAACCGCCGTTATCCTGCTGGGCCTGATCAGCGGAATCTATCCAGCCTTCCGGGCGGCCAGAATGAGACCGCTGGAAGCTATCAGAAGCGAGGAGGAATAAGATGCTCGAAAACCGTGTCATAATCGAAGCAGAAAAAATCACCAAAATTTACCACCGTGGCGCCGAGCGGGTGAAAGCCATCGACCAGCTTTCCATAACTGTCCGTGAAGGCGATTTCCTGGCTATCGTCGGTCCATCTGGGTCCGGGAAGACAACCCTGCTCAATCTGCTGGGTTGTCTGGACAACCCGAGCTGCGGTCGACTGACGGTCGACGGCCGGAAAATTCATGAGAACAGCCGCGGCCTTTCGGAAAGCCAGCTGACCAGAATCCGGCGTCAGGTGTTTGGCTACATTTTTCAGAAATTCTACCTTATCCCCACTCTGACCGTGCTCGAAAACGTCTTAGTGCCGTTCACCTTTTTCAAAAAACCCCGCGCCGGGGAAGACGTCATTTCACTTCTTAAAAAGCTCGGCCTCGAAAATCGGATAGGACACCTGCCGGGCGAACTGTCGGGAGGAGAGATGCAGCGGGTAGCCATCGCCCGGGCGCTGGTCAACCGTCCGAAGGTCCTCCTGGCCGACGAACCTACCGGAAATCTTGATTCCGAAAGAAGCAGGGAAATCGGTCAGGTGCTCAAACGCCTTAACGAAGAAGAGGGACTGACAATTCTTCTGGTAACCCATAATCTGGAGCTGGCCGGCCTGGCCAAGACTACCGTCGCGCTTCGCGACGGCCGGATCGTCTGAGAAGTAAGGAAGAATCATATTAAAAGTTAAAAGAGGTCGCCGGCCAGATACTTCAGACCTGTGTCCACGGCCACTGTCGCCACCTTATGCCCGGGCCCGAGTCCGGCAGCCAGACGGCAGGCCCCGGCGACGTTGAGTCCGCTTGAGGTTCCGGCAAAGATGCCTTCTTCCCGGGCAAGACGCCTGGCCATTTCTCTGGCTTCTTCCTCTTCCACAGATAGCACCAGGTCATAAACATTTCCGTCCAGAAGCGGCGGAACAAAACCGATTCCGACACCTTCCACCTGGTGCGTACCTGCCGGCCCGCCTGAAATCACCGCAGAGGAAGCGGGTTCGAGCACCACAATCCTGGTCTCCGGATTTTCTCGCTTCAAAATCCCGGCCACTCCCATCAACATATGGGCAGTCCCGACCGCGGCGCAGAATACATCGATCGGTTGCTCGACCTGCGCCAAAAGCTCCTGGCCGATTTTTTCGTAACCCTTTATCCCGTCTTCGTTGTAAAGCTGGTTGGTAAAATAGCCCGACTCCGACTCGACGATCTTCCTGGCCGTTTCAATCATCCTCGGGGTCAGGTCCGGAGTAATTCTGCCGCCCTTACTCGGTATTATCGTCAGCTCCGCTCCAAAAGCTTTCATGGCCATCAGTTTCTCACGGGAAAAAGCATCGGAAGAAACGGCCAGGAACCGGTACCCTTTGACCGCGCACACCATGGCCAGCGACGAACCGGTGCTGCCGCCGGTATACTCGACCACAGGCATGCCGGGCCGCAGGTGACCGCGTTTTTCGGCTTCCTCCACCATGGCCAGCGCCAGACGATCTTTGTAGGACCCGGTGGGATTGTAATATTCCAGCTTGACATAGACCTCGGCCGCTCCCGGGGCTGGTATCTTTTTCAACTTGACCACCGGCGTATTACCGATAGCTTTAAGAATTGAATCAACGGCTTTTCCGGTCATTATTCTTCTGCCCTCCCTGACTATCTAAAATCCAGACGATTTTTTTCTGCCTTTCGCCGGTCTGGTTCGCCGGACCGCCGGGCCAGGTCGTAACCATTGCTCATTGATAACAAGAATTGGCAACCAGCAAAATTCAGTATGATACCTCCGCCGGTATAATTCGCCGAAAAAACACCTGTCTTTTAGGCCTCTGTCGGTCATCTGCTTTTTAGATTATCGCTTTGATCATCGGCACGGTTTAAGTAAAACGGTGTGGCCGGCTCTTATTCTTTTGCATTTCGGGCCGCCAAGGCGGCCAGAAAATCCTCTTTCAGGCTGCCGCCTGAGAAGAAAACCACGCCGTCAGCCCCGAGAGAATGTGCCAGCTTGATCTCTTCCAGCATGATTTCCGGACTGGCCTGGTTGTGAGAGGTGACGATTCCGAGGCCGGGACAGACCAGGATCAGCCTGGCAACCGCGGGCGTAGCTTTAGCCGGCTGCGCGCCGCCGGTGCCTGTGCCGGTTGAAGCCGGAGGCGGACTCTGGACGGCGACGGCAGTTTGACTCCCGCCGGCCGGGCCGACTTTAGGCGGCGCTATGGCAGAAACAGCGGTCGGCCCGGAGCTCGCAGCCTTCTCTCCGGCCACAGCCACCGCCCGCCGCGTCAGTTCCTCAAACAACGCCAGGTCGTTGGTGTAGAGCATCGGATTAAGCATGTCGACCAGCCCTTCCTTTGCCCAGGCCGCCCAGTCCTGTCCGATTAAAACCCGGGCATTGTCGGGGTCAGGAAAGACAGCCGCGCTTATTCTTACCAGCCGGCCTGTTTTCTCCAGCTCGGCCCGCAGTTCGCGCACAAACCTGGTTACCTGCTTCCGGTTCCATTCAAGCCAGACGTTCCAGTAAGGGTTGCCGGAATCACGGGCCTTGAGTGCGTTAAAATCAATGCCGGTCTCCTCTTTGAACAGCTGACGGGTGCGGACGTCATGGCTGAAATAGGGCTCGGTCGGCTCGCAGGGAAAGCGAATGTAATCGAGATGAATCCAGTCGACCCGATACTTTTGCGCCAGCTCTGACATCAGGCTGATTTCATAGGCTCGAACCTCGGGCAGGGCCGGATTTGCGCTGCGCACCATTTCCCGGCCCGGGCCGACCACCAGCCATTCGGGATGCTCCCTGATTTTGCCCGAAAGAGCTCCTTCGGTAAAAACGCAGAACCAGGGATGAACTTCCATCTTTCGCTTCCGGGCCTCCTCCAGGAACAGGCCGAAGAAGTCCCAGTCATAGGCCGGATCCTTCACTCCGATGTCGCTTTCAAAATAGACGTGTCCGGAAGTGCTTTTGACCATCATGAAGAGCGAATTAATCCCGGCCGCGGCGTAAGCGTCGAGAGTCTGCCGTATTTTTTCGGCAGCCGCCTCCTTCTCCCGGCCGAACTGACCAGGATGCATCCAGACTCCGCAGACCCAGGGTGAAGGCGCCGGCGGGCCGACCTTCGGTTCTTTGATCGGCTTGAGCTTCTGACCGGCCGACTCGCCTGAAAGCAACCCGGCCTGCAGCCAGCCGCCGGCGGCCACGGCCGACAGCAACACCAAGAAAATAATATTTCTTTTTTTGATCCCGAATATTGACTTTTTTGGCACGAGCACCTCCCGGCAGAAATCAAATCTCTTACCTTTTATATTATCCGATATCCTCGCCCCGTTAAAATAAAAATTGCCGCCCGTCTCCGGGAACCAGAAAGGTCACGGGCACCCCTCCTGTTTTTATCTGCCGGCCGCAAAGTCAAGCTTCTCCCATCCTCTCCGTCCGACTTCCGGCCCGGTGCTCAAATCTTCTTAAACCGCCGGGAACGAGATTAAATGAAAACGATAGCTATTCAGTTAACGAATGAATGGTTTACTGGTTGATCAATTAATTAAAACGACAGGTCGAATATAAAAATGGCGGTCAAAAATTCGGAAATATAGATTATGTCCCCATTTATCGGCAACCTTTTTGCCGCCCGATGTGTATATACTTATGAATTTGGGCTGACGGCCTCAAACCCGGCCACAAATTTCACCCGGTTCTGGCTTCCAGACACAAACCGGAAAAAACCCCAAGGAGTTGTTATATATGAAAACCGCAGTCAGAATGCCAGAAGACCTCCAAACCTCATTTAACCTGCCCGGAACCTCAAACCGGGAGAGCTTCTATCTTCCACGGCCAGCCAGCACTCAAAAGGCTGGAATCCTATCCCGGCGCGGGCCCAATAGACTCTTTCCTGCGACGGCCGCAATTTTTATGCTGCTTCTGACGCTGCTATTTGCAGTTCCTGTTAATTCCGCCGCTGCCGTTGGACAGGAGAAAGCCGCGTCCCCCTCCAGCCAGGAGACCGGCTCCCAGCCTAAAAGGGTGGCCCTGGCCCACCGCCTGAACCCGCACGCTCCTTCTATTGACGGAAAACTCGACGACCCGGCCTGGCAACCGGGCGACTGGCACTCCGACTTTGTGCAGTTCCACCCCTACGAAGGAAATAAGCCGGCCGAACAGACCGCCTTTAAGATTCTTTACGATGACAGCCATCTCTATATAGCCATCCGCTGCTATGACTCCAAACCCGAGACCATCGAGCGCCGCCTGAGCCGCCGCGACACCACCTCCGGGGATTACGTGATGATTTTCCTCGACAGCCTCTATGACCGCCGCACCAGCTTCTGTTTTGCAGTCAACGCCGCCGGAGTGAAAGCTGACCAGATTCTTCCCGACGACAACTTTGACGAGAACACAGTCGACCTCTCCTGGGACCCCATCTGGGAAGCGAAAACGGCCATTGACGAGCAGGGCTGGACGGCCGAGATGAAAATTCCATTCTCCCAGCTGCGCTTCAGCACCAGGGGCGAGCAGGTCTGGGGACTTGAAGTCTGGCGAGAACTTTTTCGAAACGCGGAGGTTTCTCTGTGGCAGCCGATTCCCAAAAACGCCCCGGGCTGGACCAGTCAGTTCGGCCAGCTGCGCGGGATGACCGGTCTTAAACCGCCCCGACAGATTGAAATCATGCCCTATACCGTGGGGCGGTTGCGCTCCTACCCGGCTGAGCCCGGAAATCCATTTCTCACCGGCCGCGAAAAGAATCTGCTGGGCGGTCTGGACGGCAAAATCGGGTTGACCCACGACCTGACGCTAATTTTCACCCTCAATCCCGACTTCGGCCAGGTCGAAGCCGACCCTTCCGAAATTAACCTGACCGCCTACGAAACCTATTTCGAAGAAAAGAGGCCTTTCTTTGTGGAGGGCCAGAACATAACCAACTATCGAATCACCGGCGGCGACGGCGACTTTTCCTACGACAACCTTTTCTACAGCCGGCGCATCGGCCGGGCCCCGCAAATATATCCCGACAGCGCCGGATTCTGCAGCCTCCCGGCCTCGACTACCATTCTCGGCGCCTTCAAGCTTTCCGGGAAAACAAAAAGCGGCTGGTCGATCGGGGCCCTGGAAGCTCTGACTTCGAGAGAATCAGCTTCCACTTACGACCCGGAGACCGGCGTCTTCGGGAGCCAGATCGCCGAGCCTCTGACCAATTACTCCGCCTTCCGGCTGTCGAAAGATTACCGGCAGGGTGCGACCGTGGTCGGGGCAATGTTCACGGCCGTCAACCGGAACCTGGAGGGGTCGGCCGAAAGCCTGCTGCACCGCTCGGCTTACAGCGGCGGCTTTGACCTTTACCACAGCTGGAAGGACCGCCAGTATTATTTTTCGATGAAGCTGGTGGGAAGCGGCGTTTTCGGCAGCCGGGAAGCGCTGCAGCGGACTCAGATGTCGTCTGCTCATTATTTCCAGCGCCCGGACGCCGATTACCTTACCTATGACCCGACTCGCCGCTCTCTCTACGGGCACGGCGGTTCGGTAGATTTCGGGCGGGTGGGCGGCTCGCGGCTGATGTTTTCAACCGGAGTCACCTGGAGGTCGCCGGGTCTGGAGCTTAACGACGTTGGTTATCTCAGGTATGCCGACGTGGCCATGCAGTACCTGTGGTTGGGATACAGATTCTACAAGCCGTTCAGCATCTTCCGCAACCTGAATATCAACTTAAACCAATGGATGGGCTGGAATTTCGGCGGAGAAAGAACCTTTGCCGGCGGCAACGTCAACGCCTGGATGCAGTTCAAGAATTACTGGAGCCTGAGCTTCGGGATAAACCGGCAGTTTTCGGGCCTGTCTCAGGGTGCCCTGCGCGGCGGGCCGCTGTTAAGGGTCGCCCCGGCTTTCAACATCTGGAGCTCCATCCAGACTGACAACCGTAAGAAACTGCGCCTGGGCTTTCAGACACAGTGGAGACGGGCAGATAACGACGATAATTTAATTTTGAACTTCGGCCCGCAGATTACCTACGTGCCGGTGCCGGCCTTTAATCTTTCCTTGAGGCCGTCTTATTCCTTAATGAGGAGCGAATTGCAATACGTGGGCACAGTCGATTACGACGGAGAGTCAAGATATCTTGTGGGCAAAATTGAGCAGAAGACCGTGTCGATGGTCGTTCGCCTGAACCTCAGTCTGACACCGGACCTGAGCCTGCAGTTCTACGGAATGCCGTTCATCTCGGCCGGAAAATACAGCCGATTCAAGATGATTACCGACCCCCGGGCGCGGGACTGGTCGGACCGGTATCACCTGTTCGCTGAAAATGAAATTTCTTATGAGGCCGGGGCGGGAGTTTACCGGGTGGATGAAAACGGCGACGGCCTGATTGATTATTCGTTTGCCAATCCGGATTTTAATTTCCGGCAGTTTCGGTCGAATCTGGTTCTGCGCTGGGAATACCGGCCGGGCTGCACGCTGTTTCTGGTCTGGTCGCAGGGCCGGACGGATTACGACTACAGCGGCCTGCTGGATTTCGGCGATGACCTTAATTCTCTGTTTACCGTCAAGCCCGACAACGTCTTCCTGATCAAGCTCTCTTACAACTTCGACCTTTAAACCGGGGGCACAGTAAAATGATTGCCGGTCAGCCGCTCATATTTGCCTGTTGCCCTCGCCAGGACAGATAATTGTCTGCCTTCGTTCTTTGATATTTAGTTGGGCCCTGGCTCCTGACCAGAGGCGGGTATGGTGGCTCCGAGCTATTAATTGCCCTGTTGCTACACCCGGAGTGATATTTTATGACCAGAGTTGTTTTGCCGCCTACGTTGACCGGAGGCCAGGTTGATATATGGGAATTTTAATGATAAGTTTACCGCGAAAGGAGCATTCATGACCAAAAGGATCTTAGTGGTGACACTGATGGCAGTAATGCTGGCTTTTTCTTCAACCGCGAAAGCTCAGCCGACGGGCGATGAAGAAGCCATCAAGGCTCTGATCCAGAGCGCTTATGTGGATGGCCTGCAAAACCTGGGCGACCTGGAAAAAACCCGGGCCGGGTTCCATCCGGATTTCGTGCTGCTGGGCCTGAGAGACGGCCAGTTAACCCGGCTTCCGATCGCCGACTGGATCGCCTCCACCGAAAAGAGAAAAGCTCAGGGCCAGAAGCCGCCGATAACCACCTGCAAATTTTTGCAGGTCGACATCACCGGCCAGGCGGCCATGGTAAAGCTCGAACTCCACCGGGGAGGACAGCGCATTTTCACCGATTATCTCACCCTGTATAAATTTCCCGATGGCTGGAAAATCGTCAGCAAGATTTATTACAGACACGGCTGAATCGGAATAAGCAAGAGCGCTTCCGACCGGCCGGGCCGGAAGCCGACGGCGCTCGAGTCTGTTCCTGACCTCGGGCCCGGGTTGCAATCGCTGTTTCTAAACCGAATCACAATAAAAAACGAAAAGGATGGGTGCCCGACCCGGCCTGGCGAAAGTTCTGTTTTCAGGGCCACAAGCTGAATCAGCCGTTTAAGATTGGCGACGGCTGGAATTGAGCCTTGCCGGTTTCCGGGCGGTCAGCGTGAGAAGAGCTTCGCTTAAAATTAAATTTAAGGCCAACCCTGAAAAGGCCGGAAATAATGAAGGGATCGCAGGTTTAGTGTCCCCGATTTCTTATCCAGACCGGATTCTTGATTTTATATTTTATTACCAGACCTCTGGCCCGGATCACAGACAACGGCAGAAACTGGCCGATGGATATTAACTCCCTTTTAAGCATTAATTTTTTCTGCTCATCTTTTGACGGGCTTCGTTCAATGCTTTTGACGCGCCGGAAGTCCGGAAAATATCGTAGGGGGCCTCTCTTTTTCGGAAGTTGGAAATTCGGAAATATAGATTGTGTCCCCGATTTTTTTAGCGGATGAAGCCGGCGCCCAGCACCCTCTCGCCTTCATAAAACACGGCTACCTGGCCGGGCGTCACTGCTTTATACGGAGTGAGCAGAACGACGCGGGCTGTCCGGGGGACTAGTCCGGCGCTAAGACGGCTCGTCTGGAAATCGGCCCTTAACCTTGTGAACGGAATCTTGTCTTCTTGCGTTTTTTCTTCTAATGTTTTGGCCTCCTCAAGCGGCCCGGATATCTGTCCTTCCCCGCCGGCAGGCTCGCTCCTGACAGACGACGCGGCCTCGCGGCTTCTGCTTTCTTCCCGTTCAGGCTCCGGTTCGTGAAACTTAACAGCCGCTTGGACAACGGCTGCCGACTCACTCCCGGCCGGGCCTGAGCTCTTGCCGGTCTCTATTTCCCGACCGGCCGCCCCAACCGGAAATTCGGGAATAAGCCGGCAGGCCAGCTCCGGCGACTTATATCTAACTTTGACCGTAGCCTCTATTTCTTCGCCGGCGGCCGGAATCCGGGCGATCCAGTTGAGGCCGTCGACGAAAAAGACGCTCGCCATCAGGTCATTCTCCGAGCCGATATAGACGGTGTTGGTCGCGGCCTCAATCTTGACCACATAAAGACGGCCGCCGCTGGCAATGCCCAGGCCGCGTCTCTGTCCGACGGTGTAGTTTTCTATGCCTTCATGCTCACCGAGCACCCGACCGCTCAGATCTTTGATCGGACCTGGCTTCCCTTTCGGCAGAAGCTCCCGATAATCCCCGGCATAAAAATCCTGGCTCTCTTCCTTATCGCTCACCGGAAGCTGATGCTCGCGGGCGATCCGGCGCACTTCGGCTTTGCGGAGCTCGCCCAGCGGGAATAGACTCCGGCTGAGCTGCTCCTGACTGAGAAGCCCCAGAAAATAGGATTGGTCCTTGGCCGCGTCCCGGGCTTTAAGGAGGAGCCGGCGCCCGCTTTTCTCATCATAAGCCACCCGGGCATAGTGACCGGTGGCAAAATAATCGTATTCCAGCCCCAGCTTCCGGCAGCCCTCGAGCAGCAGGCCAAACTTTATCTCGGCGTTGCATTTGACGCAGGGATTCGGGGTGCGGCCGCGGGCGTATTCATCGCGGAAGTAGTTTAGGATGCGTTCCTCATATTCCCGCCGCAGGTCGACCGTCCGGAATTCCAGGCCCAGATGCCGGGCCACCTTTTCCACATCCTCAATCTCGGCCGCCTCGTCCTCGCCGTAACAGGCGAGTTTGCGGACGGCCGGGGCCAGACCGTCGGGCGTAATCCGCATGGTCACGCCGACCACTTCATACCCGGCCTGTTTGAGCAGAAGGGCGGCTACCGAGGAGTCCACCCCGCCGCTCATCCCGACCAGCACTTTTTTCTTACCGTCCATCCCCTGTATTATAGCATTTAGAATCGTGGACACCTTCTATATTTCCTTATTTTATCCGTATGATTTTTCTTTTTTGCGCCAATTCTTTTTTATAAAATATCCAATCATGGACTGAAGGCCTGGAGGTAATGGAGCCTTACCTCGCGACCCCGCTGCCGCCAGGTTAAACACCACAAAAAGGAGGAAAAGAATGACAGACAGGAGGTCTTTTCTTAAAACCCTCGGGACCGGTCTGATAGGCGCCGGCGCCGGCGCAGCCGCCATCGCCTCTGCCGGGTGTCGGCCGTCAGGAAAAAAAGGCAATAAAAGTCGAGTTTCAGGCCTCGAATCGGGCCGTCTGCTAATCAAGAATCCAGAACACCCGGAGCCGGCTGCCTTCGACCGGCTGCCGCTCAGCTGGTACCGGGCCACAGCCGCCAGATTGCGGGAAAAGGCGGGCGAGCGTGGCCTTAAGGCCGTGGTTCTCCAGAACACCTGGAACCTCATCTATTTCACCGGTCTGTTCCACACCACCACCGAAAGGCCTTTTTATGCGGTTTTTCCGGTGGAAGAGGACGCTGTCTACTGGTACCATCCGGGACTGGACCGCGACCTGGTAACCAGCTGGTGGTCGACCGAAAACGAATATTATTTCGATTTCCTCCATTCGGAAGGAGGCTTCCCGGAAAAAGGCGAAATAACTGTTGGTAAAAATGTAGACCTTTTTGAATGGCTGCTCAACGGCCTGAAAAAACGAGGCTTCGGAGAAGCAGCCATCGGAATCGACACTGAACTGACTCCGTCGCGACTGAACAAAGCCAGGGACATCCTGCCCCGGGCTTCCTTCCATGACCTCTCGGATATCTGTCTGAAGATGCGAATGGTCAAGACGCCGGAAGAAATTGCCCTGACCCAGCGGGCGATGAATTATTTCAGCCAGATCCATGCTTTTGCCCGCGATTACATTCTCGAGCGCGGGACCGAAGCCACCGACTTTGAGGTGTCGCAGGCCGCCCGGGAGTTCGGCGTCGACCTGATCATGAAGGATATAAAGCGCGACGGCCGGCCTCACAACGCGGTTGGAATTTCGGTCGGCATCAGCTGCCGCACCGGAGTCGCCACCGCCTATCCCCATCCCAACCAGTTCTTCCACAAGAAGATTGAGCGGGGCGATGCCCTCCAGGTTTCGGGCGGGGTCAGGATCGGCGGTTACGGCGGCGAGCTTTACCGTTACTATCAGATTGCTCCCTGGGATGCCCATCGCGAAAAGCTCTGGGAAGTGGTGACCGAATGCGTTCATATCCAGGAACGGGAATCACGGGCCGGGCGCACCTGCGCTGAGGTGGCCGCGGCCATCCATGAATATCAGGTTAAGATGGGCGTGGCTAAATACGTTTACCACCGGCCGGCCCACGGCTCGGGAATGGAGGGGCATCAAGCTCCCTGGCTGGCGCTCGGCGACAACACGGTGCTCGAAGAGGGGATGATGTTCAGCGTCGAACCCGGTCTTTACGACCCGGAAAACGGATTCGGCTACAATCCCAGCGACAATCTGCTGGTGGCCGGAAACAAGGGCATCATGATGAGCAGCGTCCCCTACACCAAAGAATGGATGTTCCTTAAACTCTAAACAGGGGACACCTCGCACTGTCCCCAACTTTTTGGGGACACCTTACAGTGTCCCGCCTTTCCCACGCCAGGCTATATGGGGAAAAAATCGGCCGTCCGCTCGTCAAAAGGGGACATCGTAGAGTGTCCCCTTTTTTGGCTGTTTGGAGGTTCGTCTTTATGGGGAAAAACCTGGAGGCAGATCAGGGACACTGTACAGTGTCCCCGGGAAAAAAGGGACATCGTAGGGTGTCCCCTGTTTTAAAAATAAAAATTAAGGCCGGCGCTAAAATAATTCCCACGGAAAATATAAAACGCCGTTTCGCCGTAGCGGAAGTAATAAGCATGGACGGCCAGCCACCATCTCAGACTGAAGATCAGCCCGACCGAATAAGAGACCGCCTCTACTTCTTCGGAATTTTTCATCAGGTAAAGATTCGGGTTGAAGGCCAGGTTTTTCACCAGCCAGAATTTCATCCCCAATCTCAGGGAATAGGTATTGATCCACCTGACCGCTTCCTCCGGATGCCAGAGCACCGATTTTTCCCGGATGGCATAAAACGACCACAGGCCGGCAATGTGGTCGCTGAACTTGTATTCCAGTCCGGCCTCCCCCAGGAAACCGCGGTAATTCTCCGAGCCAATCAGATAGGATAAATTTCCATAGCCGGAAATCCTCTGCCGGCTGAAATAAACCGTTCCCGACATCCGGCTGACGTCAGCCCTGACCGTTTTCAGCACGCTTCCCCCCAGGCCGTCGCTCCCGTAATAGTCGTAGCGGAAATTGTGATAGTGATAGCGGAATATCAGCGAGACTCCGCTGCCCAGGCTGAAGCGGGCGCCTATCCATGGGCTCAGAATAAAAAGCTTGTTCGAACCCCCGTAGCCTTCCAGGCCGAACTGGGGCTTGACCTCGGCCCTCACCCCTCCCCCCAAAGCCAGCAGGCCAAGGAGCAAAGCCATGGCGCCAACGATCCGCCCTGACCGGCTGTTATTTCTTTCCTGTTTTTTCGCTGCCATCCTACCCTCTCTTTTGAACTAATCTGGGGAAACCAATCGTCGTCCCGGAGTTTTTCTCATCCGGGCTCTCCTTCGCCGGCAACTCTGCCTCCGCACCTTTGATTTCGGACCTATCTGCTTTCCCGTGGTCTCTGAATCATTTATTCGGATCCGCCGCCTTCGGTTCCATTCCCCTCCTTCTCGCCCGTCCCGGGCTCTTCTTCGCCGCCGTCGGTTTTTTCCTGACCGGATTCGCTTAAGCTTTTGCCCGCTCCTCCGCCAGGCGGCAATTTTTCTCCCGCCTCCGCCCCCTCCGGCGGCAATGAGCCTTCAGATCGTGGCTCCTTCTCGCCTGGCCCGGCCGCTTTTTCAGATTCTTTTTCCTCGACCTTAACCTGACCCGGCCCCTCTTCTTTTCCCTTCTTCAACGCTTCTTCCAGCTTCTTCTGGGCCAGACTCTCGCGCTCTCTTCTTTCCTTATCTTCCAGTCTTTTCTGCTCATCCAGGTAACGCCCGAGGAAATCCTGCTCGACAAATCCCTCGGCCACCAGTATTTCCCCCAGACTTTCTCCGGTCCGCTTCTGCCGCCTCAGGGCCGTCGTCAGTTGTTCTCGGGTGATGATATTATCCCGAAGCAACAGTTCGCCCAGCCGCCGCCCCCTGACCACCTTTACAAAATCTTCCGAATAGGCTCTTTCGATCGCATAGTTGATGTCATAGGCAGTGGTCAGACTGAACTTAATTTCGACCTTCATCAGCTCCGACAGACTGGATTTCAACAAGCCGAGGTCTATCCGGTCTATGGCCAGGTGCAACACGCCGTTTTCATACCTCAGGGGAAAAATCCGGTAACGCTCGGCCAGCCACCTGGGAATAATCCGCAGCAGCGCCGGTTCGACGGCGTAGGGGTCAATCTCCACAAAGGCCCACTGCCGCTGGTAAGCCAGGGCGCTGGCCAGGTCTTCCTCGCTTATATAGCCCAGATCCACCAGAATCTGACCCAGTTTCTGTTTCGTCTTTTTCTGAATCTTGACAGCCTGTTCCAGTTGTTTGGCCGTAATTAAGTGCCTGGTCAGCAGCAGGTCGCCTATCTTGCGCTGGAAGGCAGCCAGCTTTTCCTCAGGAAACTCGTGCTCGGTCTTGATCCAGGTCTGTTCCCGTCTGGTAGATACGGCTCTTATCAGCCATAGCATGGCCAGTCCGGAGGAGAAGAAATTCAGCACGTTGCCGACGACAATCCTGACCGGAGACAGCAGCGCCTGGCCCAGCCCGTATATCTTTTTGACGAAAATAATCCTCATCAGAATTCGCCAGCAGAGGAAAAACAGCACCAGCAGGGCCAGCTTCCACCAGATTTCGTCGTGGCGAACGAGGGCCGGTATGCCGAATTCAGGCCGGAAAAGCCGAACAGTCCAGACGGTCAGCAAATAGGCGATAAGCAGGTAGCCAAACAGGTAAAGGAAATTAGTAAAAAAGGACAGTCGGTCGCGCAGCAGAGTGTAGCTTATCTTCAGGTTGGGGTCCCAGCCGATATTCCTCAGCCCCTGCCAGGCGATGCCGTAGACCCAGCGGGCCCGCTGTCTCATCGCCTTGCGAAACTCCTCCAGGAAAAAAGCCCTGGTGGCCACCAGTTCTTTGACTTTTTTCGGCCTGGCCCGGTCCTTCCTGGTTACCACCCGCTCCACCCATTGCACCAGGATGATCTGCTTTAACCCGAGCCTGCCCAGCCGGATGCCCACCTCGTAATCTTCGGTCAAACTCTTGGGATTAAATATCTGCCGGTTGTTCTCCTCATCCAGCTTCTTCAGGCTCTGGTGCCAGAAAGCGGTGCTGGTTCCGGCCGAGGGCAGGATGCGCGCGATTTTTTCGCGGACGATGAGCTCTTTGAGGTGGTTCTCGGCAAACTCGTCCATGTAGACGCCGCCGACAAAACTGTGCCAGGGCATCTCCAGAGGGATGATGGGAATCTGAATCATCTCAAACCGGGGCATAAGGTAATTGAAGAGCTTGAAGGACAGCGGGTGATGGATATCCTCGGAATCGCTGAGCACGACCAGGTCGAAGGTCAGGCCGGTTTCCTGCTCAAAGTGACAGAGGCCGCGGTAGATTTCGTTGAGATTATCGGCTTTGGTGGTCGGGCCCGGCTTGCTGTTAACCACTTTGATAACCTGTGGATAAACTTCGCTGACCTGGTCCACCTCGGCCTGGGTTTCGGGATCGTTGGGATAGCAGCCGACAAAGACGAAGTAATTGCGGTAATCGATGGTGTTCAGAGTGTTGAGCAGCATTTTTTTGATGATCCCGGCCTCGTGCCAGGCGGGAACCAGAAGAGCGATGGGTTTTTCGTCAACCGCCAGCAACTGGTCCAGCGTCAGCGGTCTGATCAACTTCCGTTTGAACAGCCAGCGATAGGCCTGCCGCACCCAGTAATAGAGGTCTACAAAAAAGTCGTTCAACCCCCCGACGGAGAAAGCCACCACCAGGACGATAAAGACATAGCGGAAGAATATCCAGAGGTTATAGAGAGTCGAAAGAAACCAGCCGTAATCTGTCTGGGCCATTTAATTTGCGTTTCCTTTTACCTTTTTGCCGTCAATTTTAATAAATTTGCCGGACCGTGGCAACAGAAAGAATCGATAGCCTTGATTCTCTGGCCACGAAGCAAACTTTTCACTCCGGTTAGCTCCCGTTCGGCCGACTGAAGGATAAAAAACCAGAACGATTTTACCTCTTTGCCCGGAAAAAATTCAACATAAAAGTGAGCCAGACCGGCAGGTCTTGGAGGCACCTGGTTTTTGACTACCCCTAACAGGGGGAGGGCCGGTAAAATTCAGGACGGCAAAAGGGGCGCGGGAAAAAAGGTGCAAAACAGGCCGACACCCGATGCTTTTAAGCGAAAACAGATGAAGACTGCTCTCCGCGGGCGGACACGGACAGTGAAAATTTCCGGACGCCTGCCGGCGCCGGCTTTTTATGATAAAATTATCAAACTCAGGATGGAAGCGACATGAATAAGCGAAACTCAGCAAGAAAAAAGAAAGTCCTGGTGGTCATGGGCACCAGGCCCGAAGTCATCAAACTGGCTCCGGTGGTCGAAGCGCTGAAGCGGCCTGAGAGCGCCGGGAAGCCGGGAGGCAGGTTCCGGACGATAATCTGCCTCACCGGGCAACACCGGGAAATGGTCGAACCGTTTTTGAAGATTTTCGGTCTGAAACCTGATTACGACCTGCGGGTGATGGTGCCCAACCAGCATCTCGGCGACCTCACCGGGCGGGTGCTGGCCGGAATGAAAAAAGTCCTGGAAGCCGAAAAACCCGACTGGCTGCTGGTCCAGGGCGATACCACTTCGGCCATGGCCGCGGCCCTGGCTGCTTTTTACCAGAAGATAAAAATCGGACATGTCGAAGCCGGCCTGAGAACCGACGACAAATACAATCCGTTCCCGGAAGAGATTAACCGGCGGCTGATCAGTCATTTGGCCGACCTTCATTTTGCGCCGACCGAACTGGCCAGACAGAACCTGCTGGCCGAGGGCCTGCGGTCGGAGCACATCTTTGTTACCGGAAATACTGTGGTCGACGCCCTGAAAATGATACTGAAAAGAACCGGCCGGGAAGATAAGGAAGTTAAGAAAAACAGAGCCGCGGGCGAAGGGAAAATTATTCGCATCAAGGAAATCGGGGAACCCGAGCCGGAAAGAGGAAAGTCGGCAGGCCGGAGCGCGGACAGGATGGCAGGAAAGGGCCGCCCGGGCGAAAGAGGCGACTCAGTTTCGGGGTCAGGGTTAAACCGGGCTGAAGAAACATTAAGCTTTGACCGGGTGAGAAAGATTAAAAAGCTGATTCTGGTCACAGCCCATCGCCGGGAGAGTTTCGGGCGGGGGCTGGAAGGAATCTGCCGGGCGATTCTGGAAATCGTCGGGCGGGTTAAAGAGGCCGAGGTGATTTTCCCGGTGCATCTTAATCCGGCCGTGAGAAAGACCGTCTTAAGCCGCCTGAAGGGCCGGGAGAGAATTCATCTGGTAGAACCGCTGGATTATGTGACGTTTGTCCATCTCATGCATCGGGCGAGTCTGATTCTGACCGACTCGGGCGGCATTCAGGAGGAAGCTCCGTCGCTCGGTGTTCCGGTGGTGGTGATGAGAGAGACCACCGAGCGTCCTGAGGCTATAAAGGCCGGGGTGGCCTGGCTGGCCGGAACCGACCCCGAAAAAATTACCAGGCTGGCGGTGCGGCTGCTGAAGAAGGTGGAGGACGGAGAATTCAAGCGCGGTCTGCGCCGGCGTAATCCCTTCGGGGATGGCCGGGCCGGCCTTCGCATCTCCCGCCTCCTTTAAGACCGGGGATAAGACCGGGGACACCTTACACTGTCCCCATTTTTTTGGGGACACCTTACAGTGTCCCGCCTTTTTCACGCTAAGCTATATGGGGAAAAAACCAGGCGCCCGCTCATCAAAAGGGGACATCGTAGAGTGTCCCCTTTTTTGCCTGTTTGGACATTCGTCTTTATGGGGAAAAAACAGGGGGCAGAGCAGGGACACTGTACACTGTCCCCGAGATAAAAGGGACATCTGAGAGTGTTCCCTGTTAGAAGAAGAAAAAGCGGGCGGCCACAAAAACCAGGAAAATCCCGTATAGCAGCTTAACCTGAGCGGTGGGCATACGGATGTTCATCCTGGCGCCGACAACCGTTCCCAGCAGAAGACCCGCCGCCAGCAGTATAGCCACATGAATATCAAGCGTTCCGGCCCGGTAATAATAAATCACGCCCGGCAGTCCAACCGGGGGCAGCAGAGCCGCCAGCGAAGTGGCGATGGCCCGCTTGGGGGGAAATTTAAGGAACAGCACCAGGAAGGGCACGATGATATTTCCGCCGCCGATGCCGAACATGCCGGCCATGATGCCGGCCAGCAACCCGACTCCCACCAGGGCCAGAAAGTGAGGTTCAGGCCCGTTGTTGGAATCAGGCTCGGCCTCAGGCAGCGGGCTCTCGCCGCGAAACTTTCTTAAGCGGTCGAGCGGCTTGATGAAGGTCCAGCTCACGTACAGGCAGAAGACCGCATACAGCCGGCGCATGATCCCGGCCGGGAGAGCATGAGCCAGCCAGGCCCCGACCACCACCGACATCACCAGGCCTGAGGCCAGAAAGACCGCCGCCCTGAGGTCCAGGATGCGGGCCCGATAATAGGCTATTACCCCTAAAATTCCCACCGGCAGCATGATGGCCGCCAGCGAGGTTCCGGTGGCTTTGAGCAGCGGGAAGCCGGCCAGAAGCGTTAGGGCCGGCACGATGACAATACCCCCGCCTATCCCGAATAGGCCGGCAAAAATGCCGGCCAGAAAGCCAATCCCGATAATCAGCCCGGCGCTCATCCGCTGAATTATACTCAAAAATGGGGACACAATCTATATTTCCTAATTTTCAGACTGCCCCGAGCCACAGAACGGAGACGGCTTAAAACGGGGGACAACTATGTGCGCCCCGTGTCAAGAGCCTCAGGGTATATTTTATTTTCAAAGAACTAAGTCAGACAACTATCCGCCCTTGATGCGGGCAACGTATATATCCGAGTGAATGGCCAGCAATCACAATAACGACTTTTTAAGTCAGTCCCCGTCCGCGGTCCAATCACCATAACTTATCCATATACTCAGTGCGAGTCTTAAGCATGATGTGGCTGATGACGGCCATCTTCCTGGCTGCCGCCACAATAGCCTTTTGCTTACCTCTTCTTTCTGCCACCCGGCGGTAGAGGGCATAGAATCGTTGGCTTCTCTTCCAGGCCAGGTGAGCAGACTCTATGTAGGCCCAGCGCAACCAGGTGTTGCACTCCGGCTTCAGATGCCCATAGCGCTTCATCTTTTCAGAGATCCGCATAAAAAGCGGGACACAATCTATATTTCCTTATGCTTGGATAAGATTTACGACCCTCAAAATTCTGGACGTCACATATATTTCCAATTTGTTCGGTAATGAAAATTGGGGAATGAGTATTATGTCCCCCGTTTTTAGGAAATAGGTATGGTGTCCCCGGTTTTCGTGAGAAATTAGGGAATGAGTATTGTGTCCCCCGTTTTATAATTCCTACTATTCCTATAGGAATTATTGATTTTCGACGCGGCTTGCACTAACATAGAGACAGGGCTCCGATACGGTCCGGAATGGATTTTTTATCCATCCGATGCTAAATTTTTCAGATCCGAAAAGAGGCTAAAATGAAAAAAAACAAGTCATATAAACCCAACCTTAAAAATGATGCCTGCTGCTCTTCGTCGGGAGACAAGCCCGGACATAATAACCGCGATGAGCAACCGCCGCGGGAGATTAAACATCAAATTGAACACGAACCCGACGACTCAGCCCGGGCCGCCGGCCGGCAGAACTCTGAGCGCAGCGGTCACCCGGATCACGACCATCACGAACACCGGCCGAAGACCCCGTCCGAACAGCATTCTAATAAGGCCCATGGCCACTCCCCGACCGAAGCTTCCGAAGCCGGGGGTTGTTGCCACGGCCAGATCGATCAGACCTGCCCACCGGAAGATCATCACGGACACGACCACAACCACGGCCCCGCCACCGGCTATCAAGGGCACGACCACTGCCATGACCAGGCCGGCCATGCCCACTCCCAGCATCGTCAGGCTCAATCCGGCCACGCCCATCACGACCACTGCCATAATGTGGCCGATTTCCAGAAGCGCTTCTGGGTTTCGCTCGCCCTCACCATTCCGGTCCTTCTCCTTTCAGAAATGATCCAACAGTGGCTGGGAATAAGTTTCCGCCTGCCGTTTCATTCCTACATACTGTTCGCCCTGTCGGCCGCAATATTCGTTTTCGGCGGCTGGCCGTTTCTCGCCGGCGCTGTCTCGGAGCTGCGCTCGCGCCGGCCGGGCATGATGACCCTCATCGGCACGGCCATCGCTGTGGCCTTCGTCTACTCCAGCGCCACCGTCTTTTTCATTCGCGGCCACGATTTCTTCTGGGAGCTGGCCACGCTTATCGTCATCATGCTTCTCGGTCACTGGGTCGAAGCCAAAAGCGTCCTGGGCGCTTCCCGCGCTCTGGAAGAGCTCGTCCGGATCATGCCCACCACCGCCCACCTTCTTCGCGACGGCCAGGTGATCGACCTCCCGGTGTCCGAGCTCAAGCCGGGCGACCTGGTGCTCGTCCGCCCGGGCGAAAAAATCCCGGCCGACGGACGCGTGGCAGAAGGCCGCAGCCCGGTCAACGAGTCGCTCCTCACCGGCGAATCAGTTCCCGTGCTGAAAACGCCCGGCGCCGCGGTCATCGGCGGCTCGATTAACGGCGACGGTTCTCTTCAGGTGGCCATCGAAAAAACCGGCCAGGAAACCTATTTAGCCCAGGTCATAAGCCTTGTCCGGCAGGCTCAGGCCTCTCGCTCCCGCACCCAGGACCTGGCCAACCGTTCGGCCGCGCTGCTCTTCTATGTGGCCCTGGGAGCCGGAATAATTTCTTTTATTGCCTGGAACATCCTGAAAAACGCCGATTTTGCCCTCGAGCGCGCGGTAACCACGCTGGTGATTGCCTGCCCGCATGCGTTGGGGCTGGCGATTCCGCTGGTGGTGGCCATCTCGACCGCTCTTACCGCCCGTCACGGCATCCTCATCCGCGACCGCCGGGCCTTCGAAGCCGTGAGAAACGTCGAGGCGGTGGTGTTCGACAAGACTGGCACGCTGACCGAAGGTAAATTCGGCGTGAGCGAAGTGGTGGCCCTGGTCCCGGAAGAGGAGCTGCTGCGCCTGGCGGCGGCCGTTGAAACCAACTCCGAGCACGTCATCGCCCGGGCGATAGTCGATTATGCGCGGGGCAGAAAACTGACCATCCCGCCGGTCCGGGATTTCCAGTCGCTTCCCGGAAGAGGCGTCAGCGGACGGGTGGATGGGCACCTGGTCGAAATCGGCGGAGCCAGCCTGCTGGCCGAGAGGAATGTCACCGTTGCCGGCACCGGGCTCGAGTCAGCCCTGAAAAAGGGCCAGACTGCGGTGGTCGTGCTCGTCGACAGCCGGCCAGCCGGCGCCATTGTCCTTTCCGACCGCCTCCGCTCAGAGTCGCGCCAGGCAGTAGCCGAACTCAAGCAAATGGGCATCCGGGTTTTCCTGCTCACCGGCGATTCTGAGGACGCCGCCGCAGCCGTGGCTTCAGAGCTGGGAATCGACGATTATTTCGCCCGGGTCCTGCCGCACGAAAAAGCCGCAAAAATCCGTCAGCTCAGGGAGTCGGGTCTGCGGGTGGCTATGGTCGGCGACGGGGTCAACGACGCTCCGGCTCTGGCTTCGGCCGAGGTCGGCATCGCCATCGGCGCCGGAACCGATGTGGCCGTAGAAAGCGCCGACATCATCCTGGTGAGAAACGCGCCGTCGGACGTCCCGAGGCTGATAACCATGGCCCGCCGGACCTATTCTAAAATGGTCCAGAACCTGTGGTGGGCCGCCGGCTATAACATAATTGCGATACCGCTGGCCGCCGGCCTGCTCTACCAGCAGGGAATCGTCATCAGCCCGGCGCTGGGAGCGGTGCTGATGTCGCTGAGCACCGTGATCGTCGCCCTTAACAGCCAGACGTTGAAAAAGCTGGCGCCCTAAAAAACGGGGGACACAATACTCATTCACCGATTTTGACGCCAATTTTTAGAACTAAATCCGAAAAACTGGAGCCCCCCTATACTTCTATTTTTCCTGATTTTCCGACAAAATCGGACCCGCCAATAATCTCAGGTGCTTTATATATCTATCTCTATGGCAAGGTAGCTTAGCCAAAAATTATTGTGGCGCTTCTTTTCTTAAAAAAACAAGGAAATACGGAATGTATTCCCCATTTTACACATTTTATAAAGCCGGCAGGCAAAGGCAGAACTGAAGGGGACACTGTACGATGTCCCCCTTTTTTTCAATTTATTATATGGGGAAAACTGCGGCAGTCATTAGGGAAAAAGGGGACACTGTACGATGTCCCCTGTTCTTCCCTGTTCTTCAAAAAATTCGGAAATATAGAATGTGTCCCCAATTTTAATAGGAGCGGATTAGAAGGTAAAGTTCCTGCGGGGTCAGGTTGTTCCGGCGGGCAATTTCTTCCAGCGAACTCTCCAGGCTGATTCCCTTAAGCCCCCGGGCCTCAAGTTCCCTCAGCACCCGCTCCGGCGTTCTCCCCATCTGCTCCAGCGCCCGTCGCAGCGGCAGTTTTTCAAATTCGGCCTCCGGCGGCTTAACGACCATCCCCGCCGGACTATTCTTGAAATAAGACCGCCCCTCCATCAACCAGTTCACCGGCGGCAGCCTCCAGATAGCCGTCAGAAGCAGAACCAGAACCAGCAGAGCAGCCGCCAGCATCTCAGCCAGGTTTTTCCGGTTTCGGTCTATGCCGCTGGTAAGATACAGAATTATGGCCTTGAAATTAAGAATTAGATGGATGACGCCGGCTATAAAAAACAGAGCGCAAAAAACGATGTGCACCGTTTCCCAGCCGCTCTTGTCCAGCCCTATCGCCTTCCAGCCGACCCAGCGAGCCAGGCCTCCCTCGGGTCGGATGTACAGAACAAATCCGGAAAAAGCCAGCAGCAGAAAGCTGAAGACCGTCAGAAAAGAAACCAGCGGCTTGAACTTGAAAGCCCGACCTCCGTTCTGAACCTGACTGCGGTTGAAATTTCTGTCTTGAGGCTGATTCTGATTCTCGCTCTTGCTCATCGCAACACCTTAATCTTTAAAGCAGACCAAAGCACTCCTTTTTATAGAGCAATATTATACAAATAATAAAATCGGGGACACAATCTATATTTCCGAATTTTCTTGTCTTACTTAAAAGGGGACACCGTGCCGTGTCCCCTTTTCGGGGAAAAAGCCCGCCCGCCAACAGGCTAAAATTTCTCACAAAAATCAGGGACACCTTTAAGCGTCCCCAATTTTCTTTCCTTTCTGCTTGCTTCGGCCGCCCGGCCAGTGATATTTTAGGCTCAGTAACTATCCTTAATTTTCCCAGACTGACCCGGATAAAACACAAAGGAGGGATGCAAAATGAAAAAATTGACGGCCTTTCTGATCGCCTCAGCCATCTTGCTATCAGCCTTTCCATCAATCCTGGCGCAGCCCGCTCCCGCCTCGGCCCAGTTGCCCCGGGAAACCGAAGCCCAGAAGGCCCGGCGTCTCCAGTGGTGGACCGAAGCCAGGTTCGGAATGTTCATCCACTGGGGCCTGTATGCTCTACCCGCCCGGCACGAATGGGTAAAGAACCGGGAACGGCTGACCAACGAACAGTATCAAAAGTATTTCGAGCATTTTAATCCCGACCTTTTTAACCCCCGGGAATGGGCCCGGATGGCCAAGGCCGCCGGCATGAAATACGCGGTGATCACCGCCAAACACCATGAAGGCTTCTGCCTCTGGGACTCAAAATACACGGATTACAAAGCAACCAACACGCCTGTCGGCCGCGACCTCCTGAAAGAATTCGTCGAAGCTTTCCGGGCCGAAGGACTGAAGGTCGGCTTCTACTACTCGCTCCTCGACTGGCACCATCCCGACTACACCATCGACAGGTACCATCCGCTGCGGCCGGAAAATGAGGCCGACTACGAGAAACTCAACGCCGGCAAGGATATGAAACGCTACCGCGAATACATGAAAAACCAGGTGCGAGAGCTTCTGACCAATTATGGCGAGATCAGCATCATGTGGTTTGATTTTTCGTTTCCCGGAAAACACGGCAAAGGCCGCGGCGACTGGGATTCAATCGGCTTGCTCAAACTGGCCAGGTCGCTCCAGCCCCATATCATCGTCGATGACCGGCTTGACCTGCAGGAGGTGGAAGGCGGCTGGGATTTCACCACCCCGGAGCAGGTCCGGGTGACCAAATGGCCCGAATACAACGGAAAACGAATCCCCTGGGAAACCTGCCAGACCTTTTCCGGTTCCTGGGGATACTACCGCGATGAATACACCTGGAAAAGCCCGGCTCAGCTCATCGAACTCTTAATCGATTCTGTCAGCAAAGGCGGCAACCTGCTGCTGAACGTCGGCCCGACCGGGCGCGGAACTTTTGACCGGAGGGCTCAGGACCGGCTGAAAGCCATCGGCGACTGGATGGCCGTAAACGGCAGGTCGATATACGGCTGCACCCGGGCCCCGGAAGAATTCGTCGCACCCCCCAACACCTTGCTCACCTGGAATCCGTCCACCGGAAGGCTTTATGTTCACCTGCTTTTTTATCCGATGGACGGAATATGGCTGAAGAAGATGGCTGATAAGGTCAAATACGTGCAATTCCTGCATGATGCCTCCGAAGTGCGGTTCAGGCCGGGCAGCGGCGAGAACGCCGCCGACCTGTGGCTATCGCTTCCGGTGCAGAAACCGCCGGTAGAGATTCCCGTCCTCGAGGTCTTCCTTAAGTAAAAAAAGGGGACACCTTACAGTGTCCCCTTTTCCGGGAAAAAGCCCGCCCGCCAACAGGCTAAAATTTCTCACGAAAATCAGGGACACCTTACAGTGTCCCCTTTTTATTGCTGTCCGGCGATTTATGCTAAAATAAAGCAGAAAAAATCCCGGCCGGAAGGTCCATCTGATTTGACCTCGTTGACACAAACAACCGGAGAAAAATCGGTTCCGGTCAAAGGCAAATGAACACTACGGCGGAGCATTTTTTCTTCAATGAGCTGATGATTGAACCTGAGAAAATTCCAGCGAAGAGGCCATACTGATGGTCCGGCTGAAGCGCATCATCTTACCCCAATCTGGTCTGATCTTTCTCATTGCAGTTCTATCGGCTTTGGTTTTGTTTATTCTTCCGGCTCGGCCGCAGGACCCTGACCGCTCCAGCATCTATCCCGGCGATTCTGCCTGCGCTTCAGATAATTCTCCTGACCGAGACCCCCGCAAACTTCAGCTTGACCTGCGCGGTCTGGTTTCAGCCTGGGGAGTCTTCTCCCGCGCCGACAGCAGCCTGGCTCAGCTCGGCACCCGTTTCCTGCCCGAATTCACCCTGGAACTGAACCTGAAACGACCAACAGCGGCCACCCTTCGTCAGCAGGTCAGCCGACATTCCAGCGCCATACTCACCACGCCTCACCTCCCCTTTTCAGCCAACCGGCCCGCAGCCTCAATTTCCATTCCCGAGAATAGCAATTTTTTAGCAACGGAACTCATTTCGGCTCAGTCCTCTTTCCCCGCTGTCTTTTTAACGGATCAGCCTTTATCCCCCATATCTATGCTTTCTCAGTTGATTTCCGCCCCGGGCCCATCTTTCTTCGATAATTCATCCGTTCCTTCCGGGACGACATCAGCCGCCCCGGCCGCGCCATTCGCCTCTTCCAACGAAGTCCCGCTAACATTTTATCCATTGGAATCTACTCCGTCATCCGGGCCCTCTTCTGCCTCTTCCCCGGCCGTTCTAAGCGCCGAATTTTCTCTGAACCTCTGGGGCACGCTAACCATCCAGCCGGGCTCCGAGAATCAATTCAACGGCCGCCTCAAACCTTACCGGCTGAGCGTCAAATACGCCACCCCGCGTTTTGAAGCCCGCCTCGGACTTCAGAAAATAAGCTTCGGCTCAGCCTCGCTGCTGCGTCCGCTGATGTGGTTTGACCGCCTCGACCCGCGCGACCCGCTTCAACTTACCGACGGGGTTTATGGGCTGCTCGTCCGCACTTATATCTCTACCCGCACCAACCTCTGGGCCTGGGCGCTTTACGGCAACGACGACCCCAAAGGCTGGGAAGCGCTGCCCACCCGGCGACGCTGTCCGGAATTCGGCCTCCGCGCCCAGCTTCCGCTCGGGCCCGGCGAACTGGCCTTTACCGCCCACCGTCGGCGGGTCGATTTCAACCTGGCCATGGCCCCAGGCAACCCGGCGCTCGAGTTGATACCGCTGAAGCAGTCGTCACCCCTGGCTTTCACCTTTCCGGAAACCCGCTTTGCAGTCGACGGCAAGTGGGACCTCGGCCCGGGCCTGTGGTTTGAAGCCGTCCTTGCCGACCAGCGCTCGCCATACCTGGCTTTTCCCTGGCAGCGAGCCTTAACCATCGGTCTGGACTACACTTTCGCTCTCGGCAACGGGCTTCACCTGCTGGGAGAGTATTTTCAGAGCGACATAGCTTCCGGAGCTTTAAGCGGGATAACCTACGCCCCATTTCGAGCCCGTTTCCTGGCCGCTTCGGCTTCCTATCCGCTGAGCTTTATCGACCAGCTGGCGGCCATCTTCTTCTACGACACCCGGAACCGCGACCTTTACAGCTTCGTCCGCTGGCAGCGCAATTACGACCGCTGGGCAATCCATCTGATGGCCTTCTGGAACCCGGCTCAATTCCGGATATTTGCCGCGCCCGACCAGCTGAACCTTTTCGCCGGGAAGGGATTGCAGATACTTATTGTCTATACATTTTGAATTAAAAAAGAATATCGCGCATGTTCTTTAAGCAATTTTCCCGGTGTGCCCTGAACAAAAAAGGAAAAAAAGGGGGGAATCAGTTAGTTTTGATTCTGTCCCGTTCAAGCTGAATGCTCTAAAAAGAATGGAAAGTGAATGGACCGCGGACGGGGACTGACTTTAAAAAGTCGTTCCCGTTTCAGGGGACACTCTACAGTGTCCCCGAATCCGGCGAAGATTTTTCCCCTGTTTTCGAAGAAATAAATTATAATAAAAGGGGACACCGTAGGGTGTCCCCTGTTTAAGGAGGGAAAAATGGCCGCTCCGGTAATCCAGACTATCGACCTGACGAAAATCTATCCGATGGGAGAACACAGCCTCACCGCCCTCAACCGGGTCTCGCTCGCCTTCGAGCGCGGGGAATTCGCCGGACTGGTCGGGCCGTCCGGCTCCGGCAAAACCACCTTTCTCAATATAGTTGGCACGCTCGACACCCCGACTTCCGGCCAGGCTATCATCATGGGCACCGAGATATCCGCCCTCACTCCGCTTCAGGCCGCCGAGCTCCGCCGCCGGCACATCGGTTTCATCTTCCAGACCTTTAATCTCTTCCCCGTCTATACCGTTTACGAAAATGTGGAATTCCCGCTCCTGCTCCTCGGCCTGCCGCCCGCCGAACGCCGTCGCCGGGTGATGGAAGCCCTGGAATGGGTCGGCTTGGCCGACCGCGCCCGCTCCCGCCCGACCCAGCTTTCCGGCGGCCAGTCGCAGCGGGTGGCCATCGCCCGGGCGATCGTCAAAAAGCCGGCCATCATCATCGCCGACGAGCCGACCGCCAACCTCGACGCCGAAAATTCCTTCAATATCCTCGACATCATGGTCGAACTCAACCGGGAGCTTTCGATCACCTTTCTGTTCGCCACTCACGACGAAAAGGTCATCCGCTACCTCCGCCGCAAGATAACGCTTTTTGACGGTCGCGTGGCTAAGGACGAATTGTTTGAACCCGCAGCCACCCCTCCCCCCGCCACCTGAGAAAGCCATCCGTCGAGCGGGGACAAGAAAGGCATGGCAATGAGCAGCACAACCAAAAAAATGAAATCGGGAACAGCCGGCAACGGGCCGATGCTTCAGGCGGCAACCGGAATCATTTTCTCGCCAAACCGCTCCGGAGTCTTCAGCCGAGCTTGCACCGCGCCAGACCAAAACAGGACCGGAACGTTCGCCGGGGACAGCGCCGGAACCGGCAAAAATCACCCCGACCTCATCGCCGAAGAGCCTGACGGGAAAACTGCCGCCAGTAAAATTCAGCAAAATAATTATAAACAAGAATCGGCTATCAATCGTCGCCCCGGCCATTCTGCGCAGGCTCAGCTCCGGCTGTCGTCGAGCAAAATATCCGGGGCAACATCTCCACGCTTCTCCGACCGGCCGCAATTTTATTCCGGAGTCATCCGATGAAAGTTCTTCTGAAGTTAGCCGTTCGCAACCTGCTGGCTGCCGGCCTGCGCACCTGGCTTAACGTTATCGTCCTCTCCCTAACCTTCGTCGTCATCATCGCCGCCCAGGGGCTTTTCCGCGGAATGGGCGACCAGGCGGCCCGGGCCAGCATCGACTACGAATTCGGCGGCGGACAGTTCTGGCATCCAGCCTATGACCCCTACGACCCGCTCACGATTCAAGACGCGCACGGTTCGATCCCGGAAGACCTTAAACCGCTCATCGCCTCCGGCCAGGCCACACCCATCCTGATCATCCAGGGCACGCTCTACCCGCAGGGCCGCTTCCTGCCCGTCCTGGTCAAAGGCATCGACCCGTCCCAGAAAATCCTGGCCATTCCGTCGCAATTTCTGGCAGCAATCCCGACAGAACCGGTAGGACAGCAGGAAGACATCAGTCACCCGAACAATGATTCGAGCGCCCGGGCCGCAACCTTTCAAGATAGAAATCATGGCTATGGCGAGCAAACACAAAAAAATATAAACGTAACTAAGGATACTTCTTCAGCCAAAATCGACAAAGCTTCAGGAAATGTTCAAAAAGCTGTAAATAACACGGTCGAGCCATCTCAACCAATTTACAGTAGCAGCGACGGGAAAAAGACTGCTGCTCAATCTTTTAAAACCGAATTCATCCCATCAGAAAATTCGACCGGAGTTTACGACCGAATAAGCATCCCGGACGAAATCCCGGCCATCATCGGCACCCGCCTGGCGGCAACCGCTCGCCTTTCAGTCGGCGACACTGCCATCCTGCGCTGGCGCGACTCGCGCGGAGCTTTCGACGCCCGCCCGGTTCGCATCGTCCACGTCTTCCGCACGATCGTCCAGTCGGTCGACGCCGGCCAGGTCTGGATTCCACTGCCGGTGCTCCAGGCGATGGCCGGAATGCCCGGCGAAGCCACCGTCGTCACCCTGGCTCCCGGCGCCACCGCCCCCGCCCTATCATCCCGGCAGCAAGCGGCGCTCAGAAGCAATCCTTCGGGCGAAAACTCAGAATTAATATGGTCGGACGGCAATCCTTCGTCGCTTGCGGCCGACACCGCCGGCGCCCCCATCAAAAATAAACATCCTAAATTTTCTTCCCGGTTCGCCGCCGCGATTAAAAGCCAGGAAATTAAACGCCCGCCCGAAAAGCTTGAAGCGGCCGCCCGACCGGCAGATCTGGAAGGGACAACCCCGGCTGATCAATATTTCATTTCTTCAACTAGCTCTGTTCCGAAGCCCTCATCAGCCTCGGGCCGGCCGGCGGCCGGCGACTGGGCATACCGCGACCTCCGCTATCTCCTCCGCGACATCGACCAGCTGGTGGCCGCCAAAACCGCCGGGTCGGCCACCGTCTACGTCATCCTGCTCTTCATGTCGCTTCTGGCCATCTTCGACACTCAGGTGCTGAACATCTTCCACCGCATCAGGGAAATCGGCACGCTGGTGGCGCTCGGGCTGACGCGCCGTCAGATTGTTCTGCTGTTTACGTTGGAGGGAACGCTCCAGGCGGTGCTGGCAGCCGTTCTGGCCGCACTCTACGGCTACCCGCTTCTTTCGGCCTTTGCCCGCACCGGCTGGAAAATGCCCGAGGCTTTTGACAGCTTCGGCATTGCCCTCGGCGAACGCCTGGTGCCGGTTTTCACCGGCGGCATCATCATCGGCACGGTGATTCTCATCCTGAGCCTTACGGCCATCATCAGCTTCTGGCCGGCCCGCCGCCTGTCGCGGCTGCGTCCGACCGACGCCCTCAGGGGGAAACTCCAATGATCAGCTTCATCATCAAAGGAATTCTGCGCGACCGAAGCCGCAGCCTTTTTCCGGCGCTGATTGTGGCCGCCGGCGCCATGCTCACGGTTTTCTTTTACAGCTACATGCAGGGAGGCAAGAACAATTTCATCGAGACCAGCGCTCGCTATCAGACAGGCCACCTGAAGGTGATGACCCGGGCTTATGCGGCCGAATCCGACCTCCTGCCGAACGAGCTGGCACTCACCGGAGTAACCGGGGTAGTTTCAAACCTGCGAGCCGAATATCCGGAGCTCATCTGGAAGCCGCGCCTCCGGTTCTCCGGCCTTCTGGACATCCCGGACGAAAGCGGCGAAACCCGGGCTCAGGGCCCGGTCAGCGGCCTGGCGGTGGAACTATTAAGAAATGAAGGAATCCCGTCAAGCCGGTCGGAATCGCCCGAAGAAAACCGGACCGGAAGAGAGTCTGAACCACCGGCCGTTGCCGATGAAAACAAAGAAATCAGGGCTTCCTCAGGCATATATATGCTTTCCACCAGAGATGGCGATCGGCCGGGGGAACAGAGCGAACAGGAAAAGCCGGATTCGCAAAAAGTCCGGACCGGGAAGCTCGACCGTGCCGGGCGGGGCAAAAATTCAAATCATAGCAATTGGCCCGAGGTCGAAATTTTGAATCTTAAAAAAGGACTGATTGCCGGGCGCCTGCCACAGCGGCCGGGCGAAATTCTGGTGGGCTCCGAGCTGGCTTCATCCCTCAGAATCAAGGCCGGCGACCGGGCGACCATCATCAGCTCGACCATGACCGGGGCCATGGCCATCGCCGATTTCACTGTGGCCGGGATCATTCGATTCGGCGTAACGCCGCTCGACAAAACCCTGGTGATTGCCGACCTGGCTGACGCCCGGCGGCTGCTCGATATGGAAGACGCGGCCGGAGAGATTTTCGGATTTTTCCCGGACTTTCTCTACCGACCGCAGCTGGCCTCCCGCATCTCCCGCGATTTTAACGCGGGGGGCGAAGAAAGAGCTCGGAACTCCGGAGAGGACGCGGACTTTCTGCCGCTGATGCTCACCCTCGGAGAGCAGGGCGGGCTCGGCGATATGATCGCCATTTACGACGTTTACGCCTATGTGCTGGTGGCGGTGTTTGTGGCCGTGATGTCTCTGGTGCTCTGGAATGCCGGGCTGATGGGTTCGCTCCGCCGATACGGAGAGATCGGCCTGCGCCTGGCCACAGGAGAAACCCACCGGCATCTTTATTTTTCGCTGCTGGGCGAATCGGTTATCATCGGATTGATCGGCTCGGTCATCGGAACCGCCCTCGGGCTGGCCATTTCCTATTATCTTCAGACTTACGGCATCAACGCCGAAGCTTTTACCAGAACATCCGAAATGATGATGACCAACGTGATCAAGGCTCAGGTCACTCCGGTGAGCTATGTAATAGGATTTATCCCGGGGCTGCTGGCGACGCTCCTCGGGACGGCCATCGCCGGGCTGGGGATTTTCAGGCGCCGGACGGCCACGTTGATGAAGGAGTTTGAGGCATGAGAGGTTCCGGAGCGCATCAAGCGCCCAGAAAGAAAATTTGCCGCCCCGGTCGAAGGCAGATAAGGCTCCTGGCCTTGATATTTCTTTCCGTTTTTCAAGTTCTGTCAAGCTTTCGAGCAGAAAGAAGGGAAAATATTATATGAATAGTTGTTCATATATTGGCAGCTGAACTAAAATGAGAAGCACTCTGGAAAATGAAAGAAGAACGGAGGTTGCAGGCTTCTTCAGGATTAAAAGATGCGAAATGGCTGATGGCTTGCGCGGTAAATTTGCGCTCGGCCAGGCAAACGATTGCACAATGGAGATCCCCGTAATAAGTCGAATACTGCGGTCAGCAATTCCTGGAGTTACGAATTGCGCCCGGCTTGCAATGACCGGAAGTTCAGATTGTATTATTCCGGAGCCCGCAGGGCCAGTAAGATAAGAAGACACAGGCTAAAGAGAAATCAGCTGGCCAGATAAAGGTCAGTCAAGAATAAAGAACAGGAGACCGATAATGAACATAAACAGTCGGTTAAGATTCCGGCGGGGTAAATTTTCGGCGGCAGAGAAGATTCAGGCCGCCATTAGATTTTTTTCGGGCGCCGGGCTTTCAGGAGGGAGAGAGGCTGCTTTTACAGTGGTCTTGGCGCTGACGCTGACCGCATCATTGAGCGCGGTTTTAAGGGAGTCCGGAGCGCCGGCAGAGTTTACGACCCCGCAGACCATAAAGCCGGGCGGCCAGGAGATTCTGAAGCGGGTGGACGACAACATTACGGCCGGGAATAAAGTTATGACCGCTAAGATGATCATTCACCTGAGGCGAGCCTCGCGGACGGTGGAGTTCAAGTCCTACATCCAGGGGACGGAGAAGGCTTTTACCGAATACCTGGCGCCGCCGCGCGAGAAAGGAACCAAGATGCTCAAGCTGGGCGACCAGCTCTGGATGTACTCGCCCTGGACCGACCGGACGATTCTGATTTCCGGGCACATGCTGCGGCAGTCGGTCATGGGCTCCGACCTGAGCTATGAGGACATGATGGAAGACCCCCGGCTTTCGAATTCCTACACGGCTGAAGTCGTCGGCGAGGAGAAGGTCAGGCTGGAAGCGCAGGGCGGAGCCGAGGCGCTGTGCTGGGTGCTGGAGCTTACCGCCCGCCAGGAAGATGTGGCTTATCCGCGGCGCCGGTTGTGGGTGGATAAGGAGCGGTATGTGGTGCTGAGGGAAGAGCTTTATGCCCGCGGGGGGACGCTTCTAAAGAAGGTTGTGGTGCTGAGCCTGAGAAAGTTTGACTCGCGCTGGGTGCCGGACAGGGCGATATTTAAGGACATGCTGAAGGCGGGCGAGGGAACGGAATTCGTGATCGAAGCGCTCGAGTTCGACGCTAAAATCCCCGAGCACATCTTCACCCGCGCCTCCCTGAAATAAACAGGGGACATCGCACAGTGTCCCCTTTTTTCGCAAAAACCCCGCGAATTAACAGGGGAAAAGGCCCGACAAAACGAGGGGACACTTTACAGTGTCCCCTTTTATCCCGTTCGTTTGGTCCGGCTATGTCCAGCCGTTTTATTCTTCTTACTTCGATTCTGTTGATTTCGATTCTTCGATTGTGTTGATTTTGATACCGGGAAAAATTTTCTAAAAGCGCGCTACACGGGATTTCCCATTTATTCTCTGGCTTATATAGCCCGGTATCCAGCGTGGAACTATTTTTATGGGGACACTGTAAGGTGTCCCCATTTTTTCACGCCGGCTATATGGGGAAAAACACCGGGACAAGCAGGCAGAAAGGGGACACTGTACGATGTCCCCTGTTTCAATAATTTGTGTCCCCTATTTTCTCAGGCAAATCCGAGCAGCCACTTCCAGGCGGGAATTACCGCTACTTCTATTTTCTCCCGACCTTTCTCCAGAATTTCCCTGCCTTCCGTTTCCAGGGTGATTATTTTCAAATTATCGCATCTTAACTCCCTGCTTACGGCTTCCTCCAGTGCTCGCAATTCTCGCTGCTTTACCTTTACATCAGAAATATCAGCACAAACCTGAACAAGCTCCTTAACCCTGCCCATTTCAGTTACGACAAAATCAACTTCCCGTTTTTGCGAATCCTTCCAGAAGAAAACCTCCAGTCTTGGATTTTTAGCGCGCCTTCTGGCGAGTTCAATTGCCACCACATTTTCCAATCTTCGCCCTGTGTCCCGGCTTTGCCCGTATCCATAGACTTCCTTAAGGCCAACATCCACCAGATAAACTTTTTTCGGACTGAGGGCCTGTTCCTTTAATGAACGTGACAGTCTGCGCCACAACAAAAAGAGGCGTGAGTCTTCCAGATAACCAAGATAATTGATGAGAGTTCTCTTGGTAACCGGATAGACGGTTTTTATCCATCTGTAGAAGGAATTTATGGAAAACTGAGTGCCCGCATTGGTTGCCAGATATTTTACCATTTCTCTGAGCACAGCTTGATTCCTCACCTCATAGCGCTCAGCCAGATCTCTTATAAACATTGTTTCCATGTAGGATTGCAGGATACGGAATTTCTGTTCACCGCCGTCCGCCAGCACGACTTCTGGAAAACCTCCATAATTCAAGAATTCTTCAAAGGCATGGCTGATAGAAAAGCGGAGGCCGGAATACTGGCTGTCTTCATTAACAGTCAGCCCTCTGGCTCGGAGCATCTCGGCAAATGAAAAAGGAAAAAGCTCATAATTCAGAGCCCGGCCCCTGAGTTCGGTCGCTATTTCATAGCTCTTCAATTTCGAAGATGAGCCCGTGATGTAAATATAAAATTTTCTGGTCTCAAGCAGCCGGCGCACTCCAAGTTGCCAGTTGTGAGCAGCCTGGACTTCATCAAGGAAAAGATAACTTCTGACCTCGGTGGCAGAAGCAATTCCTGGATATAGCTCGCGGTAGGCTTCATAAAAGACCTCAAAATCCTCCGCTTCAAACGGAAGAAGACGCGGATCTTCAAAATTCAGGTAAGTGATCTGTTCTGGTAGAACGCCATCGGACCGCAGCTTTTTAATCAGGCCAAAAATTAGATAAGTTTTGCCGCTTCTTCGAGGCCCGGATAGAGCGATTATTTTCTCTGGCTTGAGGGGAAGCTCAAGCTCCCGGGGGAAAACTTCAGGCAGGGCAGTCTCCTGAAATTCCTTGATGACCTGTTTTATCAGGGTTTTACTGGCTTTCATTCTGGTATCCTATAGGGAACCAATTATGCATAAAAATGGTATCATACAGGGAACCATTTATCAAGCAAAAAATCAGGGACACCTCCTATATTATTTCTGGATTTTTCAAGCGATGAAAACCGGGGCCCCTTTATTTCCGGATTTTATGGGCTCGAAAATCAGGAAATATAATTTGTGTCCCCATTTTTATTTAAGGCGGAGGGCGGAGGGACAGAGGGCCAGGCCGCCGCGAGCGGTGCACCTGAGCTCGGGCGGAAGCATCTTCCCGACCTCATAGACCGCATCTATCGTCTCATCCAGATCTATTGGATTCTCGTAACCGCCGATGATGAGCCCGGCGCAGAGTAAGGCGTTGGCCGCGCCCATGGCGTTTCGCGTATGGCAGGGAATTTCCACCTTGCCCTGGACCAGGTCGCAAATCGAGCCCATTATGTTCTGAAAGGCAATCGCCGCGGCATCGGCCGCCTGCCTGGCGCTTCCGCCGAAAATATCGACCGCGGCTGCGGCTGCCATCGCCCCGGCCGCGCCTATTTCCACCTGGCATCCGGCCACCTCGGCGGCAAAGGTCGCCCGGTTGTCGACGATCACACCGACCGCTCCGGCCGCCATCAGCCCTCGCAATATCTTTTCCAGCGGGACTCCTTCATCCTCAAAAAGCGTCACCAGCACCCCGGGAAGCGTCCCGGCCGAACCGCCGGTCGGAGCGGCGCAGACCACACCGCGAAGTCCGTTTACGTGCATTACCGCCATCGCCCTCGCCCCGGCTCTGAGATAAGTTCCGCCGAGCGGCGACTGCGCCAGCCTTTCATCAGCGAAAATTTTCCCGGCCGAAGGCTTCAGAAGCTGAACCTTTTCTCCCTTAAATTCCAGGCCATCGTGAACCGCCCGCTGCATTATCCGGAAACGTCTCTCCGCCTCATCCAGCACCTGAGCTGTTGACCAGCCGAGAACCTCCGCCTCGTATTCAAGCGCCAGTTCGCCCGGCGGAAGATTTTTCTCCCGGGCGAGCTTTATCATTTCAGCCGCGGAGCTGAAAGGCGGCTTATTCTTTACGACCGGACAGACCGGCTGGATCATCCAGACCTGTCTCGCGCCCGGCGCGCTTTTTATTTCCGCCAGCAGCGCTTCCGGAAAAGGTTCCCGCGCCCGCGCTGAAATCAATGCCGCGCCGTCTCTCACCTGGATGCCCGGCTGTTCCACCAGTCGGGACAGCCCCGTCAGCTTCTGCCTGATGCTATCCGCCGCCCTCGCTTCAGCTTCAACCGCCATTTCATGATAGAGCCCGGTAAAATTCACCGGCCAGCCTTCAATCTCCCTTATCTCCACCGAACCGCCGCCGACTGAAGCCGCTCTGATTTTAAGTTTCTTCCCGCCCGCCGACGCGAGCTTTATGTCCATCGCGTTTGGATGGTCGGCGCGGGCGAGCTTTCTCAGACTGAACTCAACCTTCACCCCGCGCTCGCGGGCGATATCGAGCGCCTGAAAAAAGCGCCCATCGACGAGCTCAATCCCGAGCAACCCGCAGGCAAAAGAAAGGTCGGCTGCCTGTTCACGATAGGTGCGGGCATAGGAGCCGTCCGGGTCGAAAGCGACCTCAACCTCCCGCGCCGGTTCTCCCAGCAGCGAGGCGGCAATTTTTCCGATGAAGAACCCGCCGGCCGTGTGGGAACTCGAAGGACCCCTCATCACCGGCCCGATTACCTGATTAAAAATGCTTATGTCTTTCATTTTCCACCCTGAAGATTCACTTTCTCCTGCTAATCGAATCGCTTTTCCCCTTAGTTACTTCATTGCCGGAGTGAAAATGTGAAATTCTAATCCAGAGCTCATCTATAAAATTTATCAAGGTTCCAGCACCGGCAGGCAACACCAGAATCTTTGCGGGCAAATTCTCCCACGCACAATTTCTGAATTCCAGCACGTTTTTTGCCAGCGCTAATCTCAACGCAACCTCACCGCCTGCTTCCGAGCTTCTTCAAAACTCCAACCGCTACCACCGCATCCTGAACCGCCAGCCCGACCGACTTGAACACGGTAATTTCCTCCGGGTTTTCCCGACCGTTCTTCTCCCCGGCAATTACTTCGCCCAGCTCGGCTTCAATTCTATTCCAGTCAACGACGCCTTCCCGCACGGGAATGATCAGATCCCCGGCTTCTTCCCGGGCAGCTTCGCGGTTGTCGACATAAATCTTCGCCCGCCGGATGGTTTCGCTGTCGAGCTCCCGCACCTCCGGCTTGAACGAGCCGATGGCTGTGATATGAGTGCCGGGCCGCAGCCAGCTTCCGTCAAAAACCGGCGTCCTGGAGGTGGTGGCGCAGATAATCACCTCGGCCTGTACGACCGCGCTTTTCCTGTCTTCAGTTATAATCACTTCAATCCCGAGCTTTTCACCCATTTCGCGGGCAAAGCTCTCTTCCCGCGGATCCTGATAGCTGACGAGATAGCATCTTTCCAGGCGAAGCACCGCGCAGACAGCCTCGAGCTGTGTCCGCGCCTGCGGACCCGCCCCGAAAAGCGCCACCACCTTTGAGTCTTTTCTGGCGAGATATCTGGCAGCCACTCCGCCGGCCGCCCCGGTTCTCATGGCCGTGGTGAAAGCGGCATCGAGCGCCACCAGCGGCGTTCCATTCACCGCGTCGAATACCAGAACCAGTCCCTGGAGGACCGGCAGCCCGAAAAGCCGCGAATTTTCCGGGTAAACCGTGATGATTTTCGTTACTAAATACGGCCGGTCGTCCTCGATCAGGACCGGCATATATAGAAGTGAGCCGTGGTGATAGGGCGCGCTTAAAACCGCGCGCGGCGGCATCAGAACTTTTTTCTGTTGCAGGAGCAAAAAGCCTCTCTCAACAAGCTCTATGACTTCAGTCATTGTCAGGAGCCGGCTGAGCTCTTCCCGGTCTACAATCCTCATGCGCCATCCCTCCTTCTAAAAGGGGACACTGTAAGGTGTCCCCGAATTTGCCGCGCCGGCTATATGGGGAAAAAACCCGGGCCCGGCAGCTAAAAAAGGGACACCGTAGGGTGTCCCCTGTTTCATATCCCGCGTCTGCAGACACCTTAGGGTGTCACCTGTTTTGAGCTCTTTCTGTCTTGATTTCTTTCCATAAAATAGTATCATTTTAATAAAGAAGGAGAAAAATGAAAGTTTTGAGATATAAAATTGTTTTGAAGAAGGAACCCGAAGGGGGTTACACAGTCACTGTTCCCTCTTTGCCAGGCTGCGTAACTTATGGGGCGACAATCGAAGAAGCCATTGAAATGGCCAGAGAGGCAATTGAACTTTACATCGAAAGTTTGCGCGCTCACAACGAAGAAATCCCTACAGAAGAAGGCATTTTAGAATACACCCTCACCATTAAAGCTAATGCCTAAGCTCCCTCCCCTTACCCCGAAAGATGTAATCGCACTACTAAAGAAAAAAGGTTTTGTTCTTGATAGAACTAAGGGAAGCCACCACCTGTATATCAATCCCACAACCGGCAAAAGAGTGGTTGTGCCCTTCCATAAAAAGGATCTACCAAAAGGCACTTTACTTGAAATTCTAAGGCAGGCCGGCATCAGCAAAGAAGAAATTAAAAAATAAGGATCGGGGGCTTCGTAAGATTTTCCCTGTTTCATTCTTCCACCAGGATAAATTTATAACTTTTTCCGGGTTCGGTGGCAAAAGAAATGCGGCTTTTATCCTTCCGCACCAGGCTGCCCTCCGGGCTCACTTCCTTCACCGCGACCGGAAAAGGGGTCCTTATCGCGCAGGGATTCCCAAGCCGGGAATTTATCTCGACCACCACGATATTTTTCTTGCCTTTCTTCTCTTTTTTCGCACTCGCAGCGCCTTTTCCTTCCGCCATCTTTCCGGCTTCATCTCCCCAGGTCAAACTCAACTCGAAACCGCCCCGGGCCCTGAGCCCGGAAACTTTTCCGCTCCCCCAGCTCTCCGGCAGAGCCGGCAGCACAAAAATCTCATTTTCGTGCGATTGAAGGAGCATTTCCGCCACCGCCGCCGTCATCCCGAATGAACCGTCCACCTGGAGCGCTTTCGAGCAGATCGAAAAGAGGTTATCAAAGGTGTAATGTCGGAGGGCATAAAGAAAATTCTCAACTGCCCTCTCCGGCTCGCGCAACCTGGCCCAGCAGGCCATTTTCCAGGCTGACGACCAGCCGTTTCCTTCAAGCCCCCTCTGCTCCAGCACCGCCCTGGCAGCCGCAGCCAGCTCCGGGGTCCGGTCGAGCGAAATTTGATTTCCCGGGAACAGCCCGTAAAGGTGCGAAATGTGGCGGTGGCTCTTTTCCTTCTGTCCCCAGTCTTCAAGCCATTCCTGAAGCTCTCCCCGGCTGTTAATCTGCATCGGAGCCAGCTTCGTTCTGGCCTCACGCACCACCGCCCTGAAATCCTCATCCACCCCGAGAATTTCCGAAGCCTCAGCCACGTAGCCGAAAAGGTCATTCAGAATCTGCAGGTCGATGGTCGAACCGGCGCAGATGGTCGTCCCGGGACTCATCCAGCCGGTGACCTCATCGTAAAAGGTATCGTTTCCCGGCCGCGCGGGAAAATTTTCCGGAGAGGTTGACGGGTTAGTCACCAGCCAGCCGTGCTGCGGATGCTCCCTCAAAAAATCCAGGAAAAATTCCACGCTTCCCTTCATCACCGGATAGTATTCGCGTAAAAACTCAACATCCCCGCTGTACAGATAATGCTCCCACAGATGGGTGCAGAGCCAGGCTCCGCCGGTGGCGAAGGTGCCCCACTGCGGGCCATCCATCGGCGCGGCCACCCGCCAGAGGTCGGTATTCTGATGGAAAACCCAGCCCCGGGCTCCATAATGTTCCCGGGCGACCTCGGCTCCCTGGTCGGTAAGTTCCCGGATCATTCGGAAAAGCGGCTCGGCGCAATCCGCCAAGTTAGCCACCTCCGCCGGCCAGTAATTCATCTCGGTGTTGATGTTCGTCGTGTATTTAGAATCCCAGGACGGGTTCTGGTACTGATTCCAGATTCCCTGAAGATTCGCCGGCTGGGTTCCCGGACGCGACGAGGAAATAAGCAGATAACGTCCGAACTGAAAGGCCAGAGCGGCCAGCGCCGGGTCGTTCCGGCCGTCGAACTTCTTGAGCCTTTCATCGGTCGGCAGAAAGGAATTTTCAGTAGCCCCGAGATTTATCTTCACGCGCTGGAAATAGGAGCTGTGATCACGGAGGTGGTCTTCTTTTATTATCTCATAAGGTTTGTTTATGATTTTTTCCAGCGCTTCCTCAACCCTGAGATGCGGGTCGGCGCTTACGTCCTTATAATTCACAAAATTGGTGGCGGCGGCCAGATAAAGGGTGACTGAATCGGCGCCTTTTATTGTCAGGTCGGTATCCTCAACTGTAAGCGACCCTCCCTCCACCCGCGCCTTCAACCGAGCCTCATATTGCAGCCTGCCCGGCACGCCGAGATAATCGGCCGATTTCCCGCGGAGAATCAGTCCGTCTTCTCCGTAGCCATCCATCCTGAAATAATCGGTGCCGTAGTTGGAGTGAGCCTGGTTGCGGCAGCCCCGCAGGTTAGCTACAAGCGAAATGCTTCCCGGCCGGCTGGCGGTGAGCCTCACCACGATCACCCCGTCGACTGCGCTGGAGAAAACTTCGCGCCTGTATTTTACGCCGTCGCGCTCATAGGAAACGGTGACGATTCCCCGGTCGAGGTCGAGCCGGAGCTGATAGTCTTTGACTTCGGGTCCATGCCCCAGCCTTAAGATTAAATCGCCCATCGACTGGTATTTTTGCTGCTCGACCGGATAGCCCATGAGATAGCGGCCGAAAAGCTTATGAGCCTTGAGATATTCTCCGCGAAACACGAGATCCTGGATCTCAGGAAGATATTTGTAGCCGCCTTTGACCGTCTGAGAATAAGGCCCGCCGCTCCAGTAAGTTTCTTCGTTGAACTGGATTCTTTCTTCGTCGGTCCGGCCGAAAACCATCGCTCCCAGCCGGCCGTTCCCGACCGGAATGGCATTTTCCCATTTGTCGGCCGGATGGCGGTACCAGAGAGTCGCGGTCGGGTCTATGGCGGCTGATTCCTGATTGACTGAATTGATAGGTCTGGACGAGCGACAGCCGGTAAAGATAAAAATGAAAATTAGAATCAATACCGCCGAAAAAATTATCTTCGCCGGCAAAAACTGCCTAAAGTGTAGTGATTTTTTGCGCATAGCCATCCTCCCATCGGGGACACTGTAAGGTGTCCCCGGTTTTTCCGCGCCGGCTATATGGGGAAAAAGCCCGAGTCCGGCAGCTAAAAAGGGGACACTGTAGGATGTCCCCGGTTTTAAAGGTTCTTGAGCCAGAAGGCGAGCATCGTCCGGTACAGATGCAGCGTGGTGTTCTCGCCCTCCGAGATGCCGTGGGAGCGGTTAGGATAGGCCATCATAGAAAACAGTTTGTTCCGGGCAACGAGCTCGTTCACCAGCCTCTCAAAGCTCTGATAATGGACGTTGTCGTCGCCGGTGCCGTGAATGATCATCAGATTTCCTTTGAGATTCCCGGCAAAATGAATCGGTGAGCCTTCCCGGTATCCCTCGGCATTGTCCTCGGGCAGTCCCATATACCGCTCCTGGTAAATCGTGTCGTAGAGGAGCTGGTCGCTGACAAAGGCCACGGCAATCCCGGCGCGGTAGAGCTCGGGAAATTTGAACATGGCGTTGAGCGTCATCTGACCGCCGCCGCTCCAGCCCCAGACCCCGACTCTTTTTTCATCCAGCCAGGGCCGTTTCTCAAGGAGCGCCTTCACCGCCTTTGCCTGGTCAACCGGGGCGATAATTCCGACCTTCCGGTAGACGCATTTGCGCCATTCTCTGCCGCGCGGCGCCGGCGTCCCCCTGTTGTCGATGCTTACGACCACATAGCCTTTCTGGGCCAGTAGAAGATGCCAGAGGTAATTATTTCCGCCCCAGCGGTCGACCACTGTCTGCCCAGCCGGCTCGCCGTAAACATATACAATTACCGGATAACGTTTGCTTTCCTGAAAGTCCGGCGGCTTCAGGCACCAGCCGTCAAGAATCGCCTCTCCGATATCAACCTTGAAAAACTCCACTGGCAGCCGGCTCAGCCGCTCAACCTTCGCTTTAAGCGTCTCATTCTTCACCAGCGGACGAACTGCCCGGTGCTCGGGCAGGCTCACTAAGTTGATCGTCGGCGGCAGATCAAGTCTTGAATGCGTATGGAAAGCAAAACGACACCCGGGCGCGAGGTCATAGGCGTTCGTGCCGGCCAGGCCTTCCGGCGTCACTCGCTGCGGCTGCGCTTTTCCGGCCAGAGCCGCGCGCAAATTCACCCGGTATAGATACCGTCTGGTGGCGTCGTCCGGCGAGGCCAGATAATACAGCCAGCCTCCCCTTTCATCCACCCCGGCGATATCGACGACGTCAAACCGGCCGCGGGTTATCTGTCGGGCCGGCTTTCCGTCGCAGTCGACCAGATAAACATGCCGCCAGCCGTCGCGCTCTGAAAGCCACAGCAGACTCTGACCGCGGTCAATCCAGACGAAATCGTCCATCACCTCCACCCAGGCCGCATCCTCATCGGTAAAAATGGTTTTGAGTTTCGCGCCGGCCACATCATAAATCATCGCCTGGTTTTTATTCTGCAGGCGGTTTAGGCGCTGGAAGATGATTTCAGAATTTCCCGCCCAGTCCAGCCGCGGCAGATAATAATCTTTCCGGGGGTCGCCGGGCAGATCTATAAATTCCATCCGGCCGCTTTCCACCTCGACGATGCCAATTTTGCAATCAGCGTTAAGCGTTCCAACCTTGGGATATTTGATCGGAATAATTCGCGGGTAGAGCGAATCGGTGTTGTTAATCAGGTAGAAATCCTGGATCGAGCTGGTGTCAAATCTCCAGAAAGCGATACGCCGTCCGTCCGGACTCCATCTGAACCCGTCGCGCAGGCTGAATTCTTCCTCATAAACCCAGTCGGATGTGCCGTTTATAATGTTATCCGAGCCGTCGCGCGTGAGCTGTTCTACCTTCGAGCTGTCGATATCCTCGACGTAGATGTTATTCTGGTAAACGTAGGCCACTTTTCTCGAAACCGGCGAAAATTTGGCGAACATCAGGCTCGAGGGCTCAAATTTGGCGCCGAGCTTTTTCAGTCGCCCGCTCTTCATATCGCAGACCCAGTAATCGCCGCGGGTGTTAAGCCGCCAGACCCGGCGACTGTTGGTATAAATCAGAAGCAGGTTGCCGTCGGCCGACCAGTTGTAATCCTCTATTCGGAGCGGAGCGGATTTTCCAGGTTCAATAAGGGAAGAGGCCGACACCAGGACTCGCCGCTCGCCCGTCTTAGCGTCAACCCGGACAATGTCCATCCCGCCCTCAACCTCTTTCGACCTTTCAACCACGGTGTAGGAACGGCCGTCCGGAAGCCATTTAGCCGGCCCGAACCTCTCGGAAACAAATTCCCGCGAGGCAAAAATTCTTTCCGGCGTAAGCAGGCTTTCGTCAGCTTTCTCCTGAGCAAACAGAAAACTTTTCGTCAGAACAAAGCTGAAAGCAATCGCCAGAGCAAAAACCAGGATAAAAGCTGGAATAAATTCAAGCCAGAAAGATTTCTTTCTTCGCATTCTAACACCTCAGAACAAGTGGGCATCAGTCATTGCTCCTTATTTTAATTCAAAGAAATACCGGATAGAAAGGAAAAACGGATGAAAAAGGGGAAACCTGAAGTTGTCCTCGATTTTTAGCTGCAGCTATACGGGGAAAGAGAGGCGGGAAATCACGGAAAAAGGGGACATCGTAGAGTGTCCTCCATCTGGCTTCCGCAAAAAATTGGGGAATGAGTATTGCCTCCCCCGTTTTACGTAGGGGGCAGCATTATATCACCGTAAGGTGTCCCTCCTTTTTATCTTCGGAAGAGGCGGATTTCGCCGGGCGCTGGAGCGGTAATCAGAAAAGAGCCGTCGTTGAGCCTTTTAACTTTAAGGGGTCTGCCTGCTTCATCAACCGCTTCGTATTCTATGTCGCCGTTCATCAGCCAGATCCTCAGCGCCACCTCATCACTCTTCGATCTCTTATCGCTTCTCTCGGGTTTAACTCCGCTTGCGCTGTCAAGCCTGCTTTCAGTTAGCATTCTTATCTCTGAAAGGTCAGGCGCCAGCATCACCGGTCTTTCCT
>FWPV01000864.1_pt1 | contig 89698 bp, 88 predicted proteins | sample 2228371 | NCBI WGS metagenome assembly FWPV01 (sample SAMEA103939776, study PRJEB20133) | metagenome
CACCCCATGTCAGGCCGGCCCGAGGAGATTCGAGCGAGCGCAATGGTTTTCTGACTATATTTGCGTCATAGGTCAAGAGGCGGAGTATGTAAGATCGGATAACCTCAGTACGGCCTCATACGCGAAAATACTCTAAAGTACAAATACTTATTAATGTCTCACGCAATATCGAGCAGGCGCTATCCTTGAAACCACTCGTAGGAATTCGCGTCCATCTTTTATATATCCCGTAACCTCTAGAGCAATCTACTCTTTAACGAACATCCCGCACTGCAAGCTCTATTTCTTCAGTGAGGTCTATGCCAGTTTCTAGAATCTTTCCTCCTGCGTAAACTTGTTTGTCTCTAACACTTATTGTCCCTCTCGCCAATTCACGGATGGCTCTCCTGAGAAGTGGAAGCTCCCGGATTTCTCCGAACTGCCTTATGCGTCGGAATAATGGATGGGATTCTCTTGTCTCTCTAGAAGACTCTTCCGTAATCTCGGCATCCCACAAGCGCCAAACCTGATCCCAGTCTCCTCCCTGAATTGGGAACTGACAGTAAGAAATAACCGGACCGCGGTCGAGGACCTTAGTGACGAGATGAATCATGATGCCCTGTCGAGGAGCCCTTTCGGCAATGAGTTGATGAATCACTTCCTGCCAGGTTCCCCTCGGACCCCATGGCAGTGCCGGATGGATATTGACCAATTCAAGTTGTTGGAGTTCCGGTGTACCAATGATGAGCATATATCCGGCCATGATAACTATATCTACTGGGGGAAGCATTCGGATCGTCTTTACAACTTCCTCTCCATACAGGTCCCTCCACTTGATAAGAGCTGGAGAAGGCTCAGCTGCGGATGGGCTTTCTGAAAGTCCTTGCTTCCTCAAATCAGGGAGGAAGCGAGTATGGGAAAAACACGCGACCGGTATGTTCATACTTGCCGCAAGATCAAAAAAAAGCTCCCGTTGTCTAGACTCTTCATTAAAGGGCCCGTCACCAGTTTCTCTATGACAAAAGATCCACTCAATAGTTGCAGGACAGTTATTAGACTTTATGTCATCGTGGACGCTAGACAAGAGATTCCGTGCCGCTTCATCTCTACCGGAAGAAAACCATCCTATTCTGAGAGCCATGATATCTCCGCAAAACTTGTAAGCCTAGACAGTCATCGAAGCCTGGGATCGAGAGAATCTCTTATACCTTCTCCCAGTAGGTTGTAGCCCATTACCGTGACTAGAATTGCCAATCCTGGGAACAGCGACAGCCACCATGCGATTTCTATGTTGTCTTTTCCTTCAGTGAGCATGTTTCCCCATGATGGATCAGGTGGTTGAACCCCTATCCCCAGAAAGGAGAGGCCGGATTCGACAAGGACAGCCGATGCGACACCGAGCGTTGCAGCCACAAGTATGGGAGCCATTGCATTCGGAAGAATATGCACAAAGATTATTCGGAAGTCTCCTGCGCCTTGGCTACGAGCAGCCTGAACAAAGTCTCGTTCTCGAATACTCAAGAATTCCGCCCTCACCAGTCGCGTTACGCTCATCCACGATGTCACGCCGATAACAATCATGATATTCCAAATACTCGGTCCTACAAAAGCGATGACCGCAAGGATCAGAAAAAAAGATGGAAAACACAACATTATGTCAACAAACCGCATCACGATTCTGTCCGTCCATCCCCCGTAATAACCAGATACGGCACCGAGCACTATCCCGATTAGAGAGGAGATGCTGACGGCCACAAATCCCACACTGAGAGACACTCCCGCTCCATATAATATCCTTGAAAAGACGTCTCTTCCTAACACGTCCGTTCCCAACAAGTGGGACCTGGACGGAGGAGACAATATGTTTCCAGTGTCTATCTCATCTGGTGGATATGGCGCAATAGCGCTCGCAGACAATGCCACCAGAAACAGAGCAAGCACAATAACCAATCCCGAAACTGCTACGCGGTTACGAAAGAAACGACGTGAAAAATCACCTGAAAAAAACCTGTTATGCATAACGCCTTTTTTGCTTTAAGGATATTTTTTTAATCTGACACTCTTATTCTCGGGTCTGCAAGTGAATACATGACGTCGGCAAGCAGGTTCCCCAAGAGTGTTAATACAGCTCCAATAACCAGCACTCCCATAATCGTTGGATAATCACGCATCATCACGGACTGATAAAAGAGCTGTCCCATGCCTGGAATAGCGAAGACTGTCTCGAAGATGACGCTCCCTCCTATCAAGCCTGGTACAGAAAGCCCCAGTATGGTCACAACCGGCAAAAGCGCATTCCTCATGGCATGTTTGAAAATTACAGTGCGTTCATCCAACCCCTTTGCCCGCGCTGTTATAATGTAGTCTTGACGAATGACTTCCAACATGTTGGAGCGCATGTACCGACTCAAACCCGCAAGTCCGCCGAACGCAGAGATGAATACTGGCAAAACTAGATGCCTCGCTATATCAATAACTTTCTCCACTGTTGTCAATTGGGCGTAATTGAGCGAACGGAAACCAGAGATTGGGAGCCATTCGAGTTGAACTCCAAATAAAATCATAAGTAGCAGTGCAAGCCAAAAACTAGGCACCGCGAACCCCAGAAAGACAAAAACCGTTGTAGCACGGTCGAATATGGAATCCTTCTTCACAGCCGCGAGGACTCCAATTGGTATAGAAATAGCCAAAATGACTGCCATTGAAAGTAGGTTGATAAGCAAGGTTATGGGTATGCGTTCCAATATCTTTTCAATAACCAGCCGGTTGTCCGGGGCAAACGATCTTCCGAAGTCAAGCATCAGCATGTTCCGCAACCATTTCAAGTACTGGACGTAAACTGGTTGGTCGAGTCCGTAATGAGCTCTTATACGGTTAATGGCTTCCTCATTCATGTTGGGATTGAGGTCTGTCAGCAAACTCGTTGGATCCCCTGGGGCCATCTTCATCACAGTAAAAGAGATAACCGTGATGCCCAGTAGTACTGGAACCATAAGGATTAGTCTTTTAGCAATATAGAGGATCATTTCCGACTCACGGCTCAACAGAATACTTCTGAAGTGATTTTGGTACATACCATCTTATGAAATCGTAGCTAATCCCTATTGGGGCTGGTACAATACCGTGAAACCGTGCACTTATGATCGGCAAAGAATCCGGCACAAATAGAAATGTGTAGGGCTGATCGTCCGAAATAATTTCCTGAAATTTGTCGTAGTATTTTTTTCTCTCTTCCGGATCGTAAACTGACGCCCCTAGTTCCAATAGCCTATCCACCTCCGCATTCTGATACGATATGAAATTTAGTTCCTTTTCGCCCGTTTTTCTCGAGTCCCAGATGTCTATTTGACTTGGATCAATACCAATACCCCAGCCCAAAAGACATGCTTCGAAGTTCCGTTTGTTGATGAAATTTTTTAAAAACGCAGCCCATTCTATGATGCGTATGTTCACTTTTATGCCTACAGCTCTCAAATTCTTCTGAATAATTATCGCAGTATTCTTACGAATATCATTTCCTTGGTTAGTTATTATAGTGAATTCGAAAGGTTTCCCATCCTTCTCGATGATGCCGTCACCATTGGTATCCCTCCATCCTTCTTCCTCTAGCATTTGTCGGGCTTTCTTTGGGTCATAGGGGAATTTTTTGACATTTGGGTTATACCAAAAAGTATCCGGCTTGTAAGGCGTATGAGCAACCGTGCCCAGGCCGAGCAGGACGCCTTTGACTATACCCTCTCTGTCTATGGCAGTAGTTAGAGCTTGTCGTGTTTTTTTGCTCTTGAACTTCCAGTCGTTAAGATTGTAGCCCAAATATGTATAACTAAACGAAATATACCGATATTTTTTAAAGTTGGTTTTAAACCATTGGGTGTTGGTCTGTCGCATGTATTGGAGCGGCGTAAGCCCCATCTGATCCAGACGACCCGCTTTTAACTCCAAAAACATGGTCGCCAAATCTGGTATTATGCGTGTCATGACTCTGTCGATATACGGCCGTCCCTCAAAATATTCGTGATTGCTGTCTAAAACGATTTTTTCTCCTGTTTTCCATTCCTTAAATTTGTAAGGGCCTGTACCGATAGGATTTCTCTGAAGCGGACTTTTTGTGATTTCTTGATTTTCAAGCAGATGTCTTGGCAATATCCCTTGCCCCCATGAAGCAAGTGCAGGCGCATAGGGTTTTTCATATGTCGCCTCACAGGTCAATGAATCAAGCACTCTAAATTCTTTGACTCTCATGAAATCCGTTGCATACGCAGTAGGTGTGTTAGGGTCAACATAAACTTTATAGGTGTATTCCACATCCTTAGCAGTAAAAGGCGCTCCATCATGCCAGTGAACTCCTGGCCGAAGAAAAAATCTTATTCTCAAGTTGTCATCTGAGATCTCCCACCTAGTGGCTAGATCTCCTTCAAGCCTGATGTCCTTGTCGTATTTTACGAGCCCATTATAAATGAGGCCGGTGATATCAAAACTAGCTGAGTCAGAGGCCAGCACAGGCAAAAGCACGGAAGCGTCGCCTATGCTGCCGCGGATTATCATATCACCGTAAGCAGGCTCCATAGCCGTGGACTGGGCCTGGGTTTGATTCTTGTCTGTGCCGCCTTCCGAGTTTCCCGCGCGGCTATCTGACGTTATTCCGAGCAACAAAATACAGAAAAGCAGTGCCCGAACTACTAAGTTTGGCATCATGGGGCAGTATTCCTTTCTTTGCTGGCAGTGAATATAGTCAAAACCGTATCAGGGGGCAAGGGCCACGCCAGTATGCGTCACAACACTAGGGCGTAAGGCACTAATACTAGGTGCAAACCAACGGACAGGCCTCTTTCTCCTCTTATGCATACGTAATGTCGAGTGCGTTGTCGGCAAAGATGTTGCAAGCGCTGAAGTATGTTGGTAAGTTTTTTCGCGAGCAAGGTCTGAGGTCTCTTACCGTAACGGGCTAACGGGACCCATTGGGAGAGACTGAAAAAAGTTTCATAAAATGGGAGTCGTTCAATTGGAGGAAAAAGATCTCACTGATAAACAACGCGAGTGGCTTGCGGCTTCGAAGAAAATCGGGCCAGGCCCTATGACCAAGAGTGAACGTAGTCTGTTGGAGAGCCTATATGCTGACATGGATCCTCGGGAACAGCAGGACCTTTATGCATATATTCAGACAAACTTTGGTGACGTAGATAAGAAAGGACATGATCAGGCGGCAAAGGTCGCACCAGAAGACCCGATAAGTCTAATGCAAGCCAAGATCTGGCAAGAGCCGTCCAATGCACTCAAGAAGGCTTTCTCTTCTATAAAGAGGACCACTCCTCCCAAACCATAATAAGATGTAGTTCATGCCCGTGATCTACTAAATTTACGGGTTCTTGATGTTACCTTATCTTAAGGAGTCTTCATGCTAGACATAAATTTTATTCGCAACAATGTTGACCTCATTAAGCAAGGCATCCGTAAAAAAAGGATGACCGTAGATATCGACGAATTATTGGAGCTGGACACCCAGTTGCGAAAGACAAAATCGGAAGTGGAGGAGCTGCGCGCCGAGAGAAATCGTGTGTCCAAGGAAATATCGGCGGCAGCCGGTCAAGAGAGACAGCAAATGGTGGAGCGGGTAAGAGTTCTAAAGGAAAGCTTGGCGAGACTCGAGCCAGAGCTGCGTTCAATGGAAGAACGCTTTGAGAGGATCATGCTGCTTGTGCCGAATCCGCCGCTTCCCGAGGTGCCAGAGGGGGATTCCGACGATGATAACGTAGAAGTGAAACGTTTCGGTACGCCTCCTGAATTTGCTTTTCCTCCCAAAGACCATATTGAACTCGCAGAAGAACTCGACATCGTGGACATGGCTCGAGCTACCAAATTTGCCGGAGCTCGAATGTATGTGCTCAAGAATGAAGGGGCCATGCTGGAATTCGCTCTATTCAAGTTTGCCTTGGATACCTTGATTGAAAGGGGCTTCAGCCCGATGATTGTCCCTCAGCTCGTTCGGCGTCAAGCTATGATTGGGACAGGATTTTTTCCATTGGGCGAAGAAGACACTTTTTTTGTCGAGAAAGACGATCTCTATCTTATAGGAACTGCAGAGGTGTCATTAGTATCCTACCACATGGATGAGATATTGGCGGAATCGGAACTCCCAAAGCGATATTGCGGTTATTCCACTTGTTTTAGGCGAGAAGCGGGCTCGTACGGACGAGACACAAAGGGGTTTTACCGACTGCATCAGTTTAATAAAGTCGAACAGGTTACGATCTGTGTGAACGATCCAGATGTGTCCAGAGAAGAGCACTATCGTCTCCTCGGCAACGCAGAAGCCATAATGCAGGGTCTAGGGTTACCCTATAGAATAGCCCTGGCTTGCGGGGCAGAAATTGGGCAGGGTCAGGTACTCAAACACGAAATAGAGACCTGGATGCCAAGTCGGCATAAGTATTCGGAGACACACTCGTGTTCATCGCTTCACGAGTTTCAGGCACGGAGGCTTAAAATAAGATGGCGCGGCAAGGATAATAAGACTCGTTTTTGTCACACATTAAACAACACTGCCGTGGCCTCGCCCAGGATACTAATCCCCATACTAGAAAACTTTCAGAACGAGGACGGAAGCGTGACGATCCCTGAAGTGTTACGCCCATTCATGAACGGCATGGAGCGAATAGAACCGAAAAAGAGACGTAGGTAGCTGTTTCTACGTTACATTTGTGACAGGGACTTCTCTATCGCCAACGTTAGGCGGCTTCGGCCGGTGACTAGAACTAGAGACATTAAAGAGTATAAAGCTCGTCGCCGAAAAGCTTTATCCACTGCTCCTTAAGCGCTTGATAGGCTTTAGGTACGTCACTGACTCCGAGAAGCAAAATGGTCCTATCGCCACAACCCGAAGAGCCTATACATGAGTAAAGATACTCAACATTTACGTTAGCAAGTTTCAGTGGTTTGAGAATCGCATTCAAGCCGCCCGGGTGGTGCGGCGTCTCTGCTGCAATGACATCCTGGGTCGTGAGTTCATAGCCAGCGCTTCGCAATATATTCTGAGCTCGCACTGTGTCTGAGGACACAAAACTCATGACGCCAAGGTCGCCCTCAGTCCTTACCGTAAGGGCCAAGATGTTGATGCCGTTACCGCCTAGCAGTTCACTAACCTCGGAAAGGGTCCCGGGTCTGTTTTCAAGTCTCACTACAATCTCTTTTACCGTCTTCATACTCGTATTCTAACTTTCTGTGGTGGAATGGGCTTGGCAAGAAGATTTAAACTTATTGTCTGCAACAAAGGCCATGCCTCTGCCACAAGCATCTTGATTCATCTTGATTACATTTGCCTTTTTCCCCTCGAGAACAGTCTCGATAGCTTTATATAGAGCTTCTTGGGACACCATACCGGTCACTGCCACTACTGCCCCAAGCATCACCATATTAAGGGACCGATCACTACCCATCTCATGGGCAAGGGAATTGGCTGGCACGGTCACTACTTCTAGATCGCCTCGAGTGGGACGCTGTCGGATCAGATCGCTATTCAGGAAAATGATCCCCCCAGATTTAACCATATTCTCGTATTTCAGCATCGACGGATAGTTCATCGCCACCACGTATTCTGGTGATGACGCCACCGGTGAGGCTATTTCTTCATCCGAAATCACCACTGTGCAGTTCGCTGTTCCCCCTCTGACTTCAGCCCCATAAGCAGGGAGAAAGGTTACGTGTTTTTCCTCGTGAAGCCCTGCCCAGGCAAGCACATACCCCATCATAAGAACACCCTGACCACCGAAACCAGAAAAAACCGTCTTAAGCAACATCCTTGATCACCTTTGGCTCAAAAAATTTTGACATTGTTTCATTCACCCATTTGACGGCTTGCACGGGCGTCATCTTCCAGTTAGTGGGACAAGGAGACAGGATCTCCACCAGAGAAAAACCGAGGTCATCTATCTGGGTTTGGAACGCTTTTTTTATAGCCTTTTTTGTCCGGATTATCCCTTTAGGATTGGAGACAGCCGTTCGCTCGATATATACACTGCCTGCAGTTAGGGCCAGCATGCTGCTCAAGTCTAAGGGATTGCCGTCCCGCAATGGAATTCTTCCTCCTGGTGAGGTGGTGGTAACCTGACCTACTACTGTGGTAGGCGCCATTTGGCCACCCGTCATTCCATAAACCGCGTTATTTACAAATATCGCTGTGATTCGCTCGCCTCTGTTCGCCGCATGGATTACCTCCGCGGTGCCAATGGCAGCGATGTCACCGTCACCTTGGTATGTGAACACCACCCTATCCGGAAGCACACGTTTTAGCCCTGTAGCCACAGCAGCTGCTCTCCCATGTGGGGCTTCAACCATATCAACATCGAAATAATTGTAGGCCAAGACAGCACAACCAGCTGGAGGTACTCCAATCGTACGGTCTTGGATCCCAAGTTCATCGATCACTTCTGCCACCAAGCGGTGAATGATGCTGTGGCCGCAGCCCGGACAGTAATGGAACGGATTGTCCTTAAGTGATTTAGGCCTAGAAAATACTTTTTCCACTTTTTTCCTCTCGAAGCCTTTGTTAGCTAAATTTCCTACACGTGATAGAATTAAATACTGATCTTCCTATGTTACAGTTTGATTCGCTTTGGCACCAGACAGCTAGCAGCTCTAAGCCTATACTGTTAGCCTTGCGCTGCTTCATGCCGCAGAAGCAATCTTATGGTAATTGCTCATGATCTCCCTTGCCAATTCCTCAGGGGTTGACACCACGCCGCCCGGACGACCATAAAATACCACTTCGCATCGCCCTTGGGCTGCTAACTGAACATCCTCTACCATCTGCCCTGTGCTCATTTCAAAGACGAGAATCCGTTTCACTTTACGACTCAAATCAGCCAAGGATTTGGAAGGGAAAGGCCACAAGGTCTTGGGTCTAAACAAGCCCACTTTCAAGCCCAGTGATCTCACACGAGCCACGCCGCCTTTGGCGATACGAGCCGCTGTACCGTAAGCCGCAACTACCATTTCTGCGTCGTCTATCAAATAAGTTTCTTGATCAGGGATGGCCTCAGAGATAATATTGTATTTCCTAACGAGCCGCCAGTTAAGTTCCTCCTCTAAGGGAGGATCCAGCCATAGTGACCTTATGATCTTGCTGGGGCGTCCCTTGGCTCCGTCCAAAATCCAGTCCTTTTTTGGCAGCTTGGCTGGATCGATGGGGTCCGGGAAACTAACCGGCTCCATCATCTGCCCCATCATACCGTCTCCGAGTATCATTACAGGTGTCCTGTAAGTATCTGCCAGATCGAATGCCCTTCGTGTCATGTCAGCTATTTCTTGTCCATATGCCGGTGCTAATACAATGATACGGTAGTCACCGTGTCCGCCACCTTTGGTGGCTTGAAAGTAGTCTCCTTGGGCCGGAGCGATGTTGCCCAATCCTGGACCGCCCCTCATCATATTCACTATGACAGCGGGCAATTCCATACCAGCAAGGTACGAAATACCCTCTTGTTTCAAACTTATCCCCGGACTTGAAGACGATGTCATAACCCTAGCCCCTGCCACCGATGCTCCTATAACCATGTTGATGGCCGCTAGTTCGCTTTCAGCCTGCACAAATACAGCACCCGGAAGGTTTGCAAATGCCGACGCCATATACTCGGGCAATTCATTCTGGGGCGTTATAGGGTATCCAAAGTATGCCCTGCAACCAGCCCTTATGGCCGCCTCGCCCAGGACATGAGTGCCTCGCATCAGGACTTTTTTCTTGCCATTCGTTTTCATACGATACCTTCATACCAAGTCTTTTCTTTAATAGTGGCAGGCAGGTCTACGTGGACAGCCTACCTCGTTCCTTGTGGTACCACTAATGATTAGCCCACTTACGTGTCAGGTCTAACCGATGACATCCTGCGATGATTCAGCCGACGCACTATTCTTCGTCTCACGGTAAACCTCTATGGCAACGTCGGGACAAGTAACAGCGCAGAGCGCACATCCGGTGCATTTTCTTTTTTGTGACTCCTGTGCGTTCTCCTCTAAAAAACAGGCAGGATAATAGCCTTTTGTATTGAGTTCGTCAGAGATGTCAATTTGCTTCATGGGGCATACGACTATGCATAATCCGCAGCCTTTGCACCTTTCTCTATCTATGGTGATTCGTCCTTTCAATCTCTTCTCCCATTTTTGACAATTGACCTGAAAACATAACGAGTGTAGTCGAGATTGTCAACAGCCCCTGACCTAATTCTTAAGGGCAACACTCTACAAAGAATTCCGAAGGAACTCTTTGTAACATTAAGACGTTAAAAGCTAGTGCCGGGAACCAATGAGCAGTAAAACTGACGGCCATTTATACATGTTCTCTAAATTTCTATCTGACTGGATTGCTTTTCTAGCGTTATGTACATTGCCCAGTCAAGCTACCTTTAGTAGAGCTAAGGCTTAGATTGCCAAGTAGGCTTAAACATCCTATTAATGACAAACGCTAATAAATGTTATCCCGGATTCGATCTGCGATCTATCCTCCTGAACTCCCACTTTCGTTGGAACGGCAGACCGAAGAATGCTCGGTAATCGCATTTAATTTCGGCAACCGCTATTATCCATCCTTTTCTCAGTTTATTTCTCACTGGCTTGGTTTGCTAGGGGGACATGCTTTGATCGATAGTGCACTTTCAATTTGGCGAGGAAAACCGCTAATGTTACGCCCAACTTCACAAAGACCAATCCTCTGAAAACCCCACTCTCGTTGTGACGGCGGAGCGAACAAAGCCCACAATTGGACTGGAATTTTTAGAAGCCCTATAATTAGTCTAGGTATTCTTTTTTCAGAAAACTTTACGGCTGTCGTCTGTCGTGTAAGGGTAAATTACTCCTTAGGAGAATCTTCGAGTGACTTGGCCCAATACTCAAAATAGACTTTCCATAGAGGGTTTCGAGTCAGATCCATGGATTTACGGAAAAGGACCACAGCCGATTTAACATGGCCTAAATCAGTGTAGGCAGCTCCAGTCATGACTACCGATGGTATAAAATCAGGGTCCAATTCTGTCTGTAAGACAAAATTTAAGATATCGTTTGTCCCAGTCGTACGCTGGAGTATATCCCCTGTGAAAAGGGCGAAACCGAATGGTGGTGCTAGATCACGGGCCTTGTGCCAGTCCTCGATGCCTCTCAATATGTGACCACTTTTTATCAAGACACTGCCGCGGTTGGCGTACGCGGCGTAAAAAGACGGCTCTTTCTTTATAGCCATCGTAAACAACTCAGCCGCCTTTGCAAAATCACCTCTATTAGCCGCTGCTACCCCCTCTGAGAAGTGGTCTAGCCCCAACGCCAAATCGTTGAACGGGAGAGCAAAAAGGACAACAAGAATCAGGACTGGCCAGACGGGAACTATGCGATTGGGCGTTCTTAATTTGTGCTCGCTGTTGCCTTCAGCCGAATTTTTCTCGTGTGCAAATGAAACTCGTGACCGCAGCCAGGAAAACAATACTAAACTAGTCGGTTTGATATATTCTTGTGATTCCCTTAGCTTTCCACGTAGTTCATATACGGCGGCATCATTAATGCCGAATATTAGCAATGAGTTTATTATTTTTTCCCGGAAGTTCCTCATGTTGCCAACGGGTTTATCGGAAAACAAATAAAATGGTATAGAAGAGATTATGCATTACCATTCATTAAAGAGATCGTGTGTCGATTTTCGCTTCTTTTTTCTTAATCTTGTATCATGACGGCTAGTAACAGGCAAGGACGACCTCATCGTATCCTTTGATGACTCTCTTAGCTACTCTTGCCAAAATCACAGCGTTTGGGTATATTGCGTGGTCAGTCCCCAGGTTTGGGGCGTCTAGATTTTTGGGGGGCTACATTCCGATATGTCTAGCCAAAAGGTGATCAGGCTAATAGCTGTCATCGACATTTCTAGGTAAACATCCGGGGGTGTTGAATTGCACTCCGAATATGTTCGGACTTTGAGACAACATCGCGATTAAACTTCATGAGTAAAGGAGTGAACTGTATGAAGGTCTTCGAATCTAATCTTTCTTTAAATCCATTCTCAGGTAATGCACGAGGTTCCGGAGCCTACACTTTCTTTGGGGTTTTAATATTAGTAGTTGCCGTACTGGTGGGGATTTTTGCTCTTCCATGGGGTGACATGTTCGGGGGTAAGTCAAATCCAGACTTTGTAGCTGCCAATGATGCAATGTCAAGGAATCAATGGGATAAAGCGATAACTCTTTTCGACAGATGCATTAAAGCTAATCCAGATAATTGGGCCGCATATGTTGGCAGATCACGTGCTTACGTTGGTTCAGGGCAGCTGGACAAGGCCTTAGACGACGCCAACAAAGCACTCCAAAAGAAGCCGGACAGTGCCTTGGCCTATGGACAACGGGCTATAGTGGAAAAAATTCTTCAAAAATATGACGAAGCGTTACGGGACTTTTCAGAGGCAATAAAGCTGGACCAAGGATATGCCTGGGCATACGCGCAAAGGGCTGATATATATTCAAGACAACAAGATCAAGACAAAGCTTTGCAGGACGCTAATAAGGCTATCCAAATAAAACCAAATTTTTTGGAAGCCTTGCGTTTGAGGGCGTGGATATTAAGTAAAATGGGAAAATGTAGAGAGGCTTACGAAGATTTCAAAAAAGTCGAAAAACTAAGCCCTAACGATGCCTGGTCCATGCAGGACAAGGCATGGTTTTTGCTCACTTGCCCCGATGAAAGCCTGCAGGACCCTGCCAAGGCAATGGAGCTGGCGAAAAAGGCATTTGAACTTACTGAAGGCAAGGACGGAGTCATTTACGAGACCATTGCTGAAGCATATTTCAGGCAGGGCGATCCCATTAAGGCCGCTGAAAACCAGAGAAAGGCCATTGAACTAGGGTCAAAGAAGTGTCCCGACGGTTCGTGTCTAAAAGAGATGAAACAGCGACTTCAAAAATATGAGATGGCAGCAAGGCTAGAAGTGAGGAATTCTTACGAATTCTTGCCTCTCGACAGCACATACTAAAACATCGCCTTTGCGAGCCCAAAATGGGCTCGCAACCACATCCTCCCTCCCGAGCTACCCGTTATTGCTAGACTGACCAGTATTTGACACCTAAGCATTTTTTCGGCATCATGGCAAACCACTAGCTACGAACTAAGGAGAAAATATTTAATGGAAATCCCCAACGATCGCCTATATTCAGAGCACCATCTTTGGGTCAAGTTGGAGGGTGGACTGGCAACACTTGGGATTACAGAGTATGCAAGGGAAGAATTAGGAGACATAGATTACGTTGAGCTTCCGGCCGAAGGTGACGTTTTGAGCAGGGGACAGTCCTTCGGCATTATTGAGACTAGCAAAGCTGTTACAGATCTCATCGCTCCAATTTCTGGTCGAGTTTTGGAATGTAACGGCTCGCTGCTTGAATCACCTGAAGCCCTTATGGACGCTCCATACTCCGACGGATGGCTTATATCAATGGAACCAGCAGACCTGGATGAGTTAAAAGAATTAATGAATGGAACCACTTACAGCGACTATTTGCAGCAATCGCAAAACTCGTAGTAAGAACGGTTATAAAATCCTCCGGAAATAGTTTCCCGTGATGTAAACAAAATTGGCCCTGATACGTAAGCGCTTGGCTCGCATGCGCTCTGGAAAGGGATAATAGGGGGCAGCTACTTTGATCGCCCTTATTGCAGACTCATCTAGAATAGGGTGTCCCGAAGAATCGATGAGGGTCACAGAGAGTAATTCTCCGCTCCGTGCGATGGAAAACTCCACAATGAGCGATCCGCCAATCCCAGCGTTGGCCGCTGACGAGGGATAAACCCACACACCCTGGATCTTGTTCTTCAGATAGAGAAGATAGGAAAAAAATTTTTCCTCTCGCGTGTTTATATCTACGATTGCCTCATCTGCGTCCCCGTCTGGGAAAAAATCCGATGAACTAGAGTAGGGAGGAGCGCCGGTAGCTATTTCCATTTCTCTCTGGGTGGGGTTCAAGTCAGGCTCCATGGTTTTGTTTTGTCTTTGTGGCTTTTGACGAAGAGGGGAATTCCCAGCATCCAACCGTGACGTGGCTACATTCTTTTGGGAGTCCAGTTCTTTTTTGTTACGGTTCTCCTTCTTTGTTTTGTCCTTCTGGGGCGCCTTAACTTCTGGAGCCGTGGGAGGCATAATTGCTGCCAGTTTTTGTTGCTGAGTATCAATTTGCCCGATTGGCCCTCTTGGATTCGGGATAACTTTTGGAATTCTCTCAACAACCGTGGAATGATTGCGATCAGATATAGCGTTAGCATGCTCAGGTGCAGGCTCGTCTAAGCGCTCGGTCATTGGCTGTTCGAGAATCCTGACTCTGGTTAGAGTTTCATCAGGTTTCAGAAGATTTTGGTCTGACTTAAGTTTGAATGATGTTATGAGCCAGCCAAAGATTAAAATGTGCAGCGCTATCGAGGCCGCTATGGCATACCTAAGATTCCTTGGATATTGAACATTCTCTTGCTCAATACTGGGAGGAAGGTCGTCGGAATCTTGCAACGTCAAAGAATCGTCTAATGCGTCCGTCAGTGGAGTCGTGAGCGGAATTAAGGGCTCATCAACTGGCGGGAGGGCAGGCAAACACGATGGCTCTTCTCTGGGATTGTCCCGTCCTTCACCAAGGTAATCCTTATAGCTGAGAATATCTAGCAACAATCTACCTCTCTATCGTATCGCTGCCGCATCAATACTGAAGTTTGTCACTGCAAGCCACACTCGCACGGACCAAATCGTTTGCCTCACTCATCATTTTTATAGAGACTCTGTTTAATTACCAGAGTTCCACTTATTATACCTGTCATTGCGATTCTCTTTCTACTTTAATTAACTTGAAATCCCTCCGTGATTGAAGCAAAATTCATGCGGTGTCACGTGCCTTTTTAGTCTATAATCATGGTAGTGCGTTTTCAACGGTAACTGGGCATAACGATGGCTACCGGTCAATCGGGGTAGCCACCTCTGTAACTCGGGAGAATATCTACCACGACTACGGCTGTATTTCTAGACTGCTCACAGTGAGCTAGGTGTTATTAGGTCACCAATGCCACGTGCAAGTGGACCTAGTAACGGCAGTATGCCACGCTAGCGCCGGATGCAGCAAGTTTCGGAGAGTGAGGTTTATCATGGCGAAATCGAGGAGAGGCAGGGATTTTGAAGAATCAGGGATCAATGATTCGGAAAAGGCTCGGGCTATAGACATAGCAGTAAGCCAGATTGAGAGGCAATTCGGTCGCGGGTCTATCATGAGATTGGGAGCAGGCGGCATCGCTGCAGACGTGAAAACTATACCCACTGGTTCCTTGGGATTGGACATAGCCATAGGCGTAGGAGGGATACCTAAAGGGCGAATTATAGAAATTTTTGGACCCGAATCATCAGGAAAGACTACGCTTTGTCTACACGTGATTGCCGAAGCGCAGAAGAGGGGAGGTTTTGCTGCCTTCGTGGATGCCGAACACGCTTTAGATATAAACTATGCAAAAAAACTCGGCGTTAAGACTGATGAACTTTTGGTTTCTCAGCCTGATACAGGTGAACAGGCATTAGAGATTACTGAAATTCTGGTGAGATCGGGAGCTCTAGACGTAGTAGTTATTGATTCCGTGGCCGCACTTGTACCTAGGGCTGAAATAGAAGGGGAAATGGGGGATGCTCACATGGGCCTTCAGGCTAGGCTCATGTCTCAGGCCCTTAGAAAACTCACAGCCGCCATAGCACGTTCAAGCACAGCAGTAATATTCACAAATCAAATTAGGCAAAAGATAGGCATTATGTTCGGCAACCCAGAGACCACCACAGGTGGTAACGCACTGAAGTTCTACGCTTCGTTACGACTAGACATTCGGAGAGTGGGCCAAATTAAAGAGGGAGAAAACGTCACAGGCTCTCGCACCAGGGTAAAGGTCGTGAAGAACAAACTTGCACCACCGTTTCAGCAGGTTGAGTTCGACATCATGTACAACGAAGGCATTTCGGCTGCTGGCGAGATACTGGATATGGGGGTTGAGAACGGCATCATAGAGAAATCGGGAGCGTGGTATTCTTACGGTGAGGAAAGAATCGGTCAAGGGAGAGAAAACGTTAAACAATACCTGAGAGATAACCCACAACTGCTGAATCAGATCCGTGAGCAACTGCTTGAAATGAAAGGAATAAGATTAAAAGCGAGCACTGAAGAAGTTACTGAATATAGCGAGTCAGGTAATGTCATCTCCGATAACTAGGCTTGACGCCATCCTCAAGAAATGCGTCGAATTGGGGGCATCCGACCTGATCCTCAAGATGAGACTACCGCCTGTAATGAGGACGTGCGGTTCTCTTGCCCCTATGAAGGGTGAATCACGGCTTTCCGCTGAAGACTTAGTAGCAATGGCTAGATCTATAATGGACGACGATCAGTGGTCCCGATTCACCACTGATCGCGACTTAGACCTAGCTTATGAGCAACCCTCTATTGGGAGATTTCGAATAAGTGTCTTTTTTCAGCAGGGCACTGTAGCAATGGTCTTTCGAGTCATACCCACAGAGCCCCCCCTCATCGGCGATTTGAATCTCCCAGCCATCGTTGGCAAGCTAGCCCTGGAACCGAGGGGTTTAGTCCTGGTTACGGGTACAACTGGATCGGGAAAATCAACGACCCTGGCGGCTATGATCAGCTATCTAAACTCTATGAGGAACTGCCACATTATAACCATTGAAGATCCCATCGAGTTCATTCATCGCGATAGAAAAAGCATTATTAATCAAAGAGAAATAGGTCGGGACGCATTGAGCTTTCCCAGGGCATTAAGGGCTGCCCTGCGTGAAAACCCGGACGTAATACTAGTAGGAGAAATGCGTGATTTCGAAACGATCACTACAGCGTTGCTGGCTGCCGAAACAGGACACCTCGTGATGAGCACTTTGCACACCGCTGATGCCGTCGAGACGATTCGCCGTACAATCGCATCGTTTCCTATAGCCCACCAATCTTTGGCAAGACTACGTCTGGCATCAGCACTTCGGGGGGTGATTTCTCAGCGGCTTCTACCAACAAAGGGAGGCGGCCGTATGGTTCCTGCCGTGGAAGTGCTGGTATCTACCGGTAGGATAAAAGAATGCATCGAGGATGAATCCCGCACTTATGAGATTCACGAAGCAATTTTCGAAGGTCATGTGAACTACCAAATGCAGACATTCGACCAATCTATTCTAGAACTTTACCAGAAAGGCCTAATCTCGTATGATACAGCTTATGAGGCAGCAACTAACCGCGATGACTTTGCCCTCTTTGTCCGGGGGATCAGCAGTGGAGGCGAAGAAAATTGGGAACTCAAAGACTAAAGCCTTCAAGCCAGTGTGTCATAACAGTCACCAATGGTTCCACATTGTAGCCGGAAGGTGCTAGTGTGACCTCTCCTTCCGGAGCGATTTTAAGCACGTGAGCTAAGAAATAACAATATGATCGTGTGGTATTCATGGTAAGCAAGAATGACTCCGATTCTCACGACGCCGCATATTATAAATCGTTGACCAGAAACATGGTTATAATAATGATCCTGGTTTCGACGATACCATTGATCCTAATCACCGGCATACTTCGACAATATTTCTATGTCTCTTATAAAGAAAAGGCCATTGACCACCTCAAAGTGTTGGTCAAGAAACATCAACAAAACATTGACCGATTTCTGACTATCAAGCTCGCCGAGTTGAGGGTAGTATCACGCCTCTTCCCATTTGAACAATTGCTTGAAGAACCTTTCTTGAATGAGTGCCTAGCTTTGCTCCAACAGGAGCACACGCATTCATTCGTGGATATAGGTGTTGTAAACGAAAATGGCATCCAGACATCCTATGCTGGACCTTTTAAATTAAAGGAAGTTGACTATTCGCGCTCCGATTGGTTCAAAAAAGCCCTGGAAAACGAAAACTACATAAGTGATGTCTTTCCCGGTATCCGTGGGATTCCGCATTTCATCGTCACCACGCGCATCATCTACAGGGGATCTAAATGGGTTGTCAGGGCGACAGTGGATTTTGAAGCGTTCAATTCGCTAGTTGAAAATATCCAAATTGGAAAAACTGGCTTTGCATTCATCGTTAATAAGACAGGGGAATTCCAGACTAAGCCTCGACACGAAGCTTTAGCTTCCCAGGGGGCCTACAAGTCTCTCATTACTGGAAAATCCATCGCGAAAGACGAGGTGACCTTTGCTGAACTTAGTACTGATGCTGGCAACGAGACTATATACTGCATAGCTCCACTGAAGCAAGGTCATTGGTTCCTTGTTTACCAGCAAGACGCTTCGGATGCTTACGCCGTAGTGGAACGCGCGCGCTCCTTGTCACTGCTGATTTTCGTAGCCGGTATTTTTACCGTGGGATCTGTATCAGTTCTCCTAGCCCAAAGGATGGTGAGAAAGATCCAGGAATCAGATCGGCAGAAAGAAATGATGAATGAGCAAGTTATAGAGGCCGGTAAACTAGCTTCTCTCGGGGAATTGGCAGCTGGGATCGCTCACGAGATCAATAACCCGGTGGCCATAATGGTCGAAGAGGCCGGATGGATGGAGGACCTCCTGAAAGATGACCCGCAAGGTTGTTTTCAGAACAGCGAAGAATTTGCCCGTTCTCTTAATCAGATCAAAGTGCAGGGACGAAGATGTAAAGAAATCACGCACAAGTTATTGAGTTTCGCCAGAAAGACTGACCCAACGGTGAAGAACGTAGACCTAAATGAACTCATTGAAGATGTGGTTGCTCTCTCAGAACAGCGTGCGAAATACGCTGGGGTGAAAATTGATCTGCATCTTTCCAATGACATTCCTCCTGTGACTGTTTCGCCGTCAGAAATCCAACAAGTTATGCTTAATCTTATTAACAACTCCTTGGATGCCATGGAGAAAACAGGCGGAAAGATAGACATCACGTCTCGCGTTGACGGTTCCTTTGTCGTAATAGATGTGGCAGACAACGGACCGGGGATTCCTAAGGCCAATTTGCCTAGAATTTTTGATCCCTTTTTTACGACTAAGCCGGTTGGGTCAGGTACGGGGCTCGGGCTATCCATATGCTATGGTATAGTAAAGAAAATGGGTGGAGATATAACTGTCAACAGCGCTAAAGGTATAGGCGCTGAGTTCCACGTCCACATCCCTTGGAAAAACGGAAGGAAAGCTTCAGAGTAACGAATATCTTTGTGTTTACTGTGAAAGCAAGTCTCCTGGTTGACAAGTGATATGAACAACAATGCAAACGACCGCACAAGGAAAATTAGACTGCTTCTTGTAGATGACGAAGAAGGGTATGTCAACATCCTGTCAAAACGCCTTACGAGGAGAAATTTTGAAGTTAGTACTGCTCTTAGCGGGAGTGAGGCGATAAAAATTCTCAGGGGTCAAGACTTTGACGTCGCTGTTCTGGACCTGAAAATGGAGGATATGGATGGCATTGAAGTGTTGAAGATATTCAAGAAAATGGCTCCTGAAATCTGTGTAATAATGCTCACAGGCCACGGTTCAGAGCAGGCGGCCAGAGACGGCATTGCTTACGGCGCTTTCGATTATTTGACTAAGCCATGTGAATTAGACGAACTTGTAGAAAAAATCCACGAGGCGTGTAGAGGAGGAAAATCTGGTGACTGATTTCAGGGTGCTGTTAGTGGACGATGAAGTAGAATTTGTGGAAACACTTGTCAAAAGGCTTAGAAAGAGGAAGTTAGATGTGTTCGCAGCTTTTAGCGGAAAAGCCGCACTAGAAATTATTCAGCAGCAACCCGTCGATGTGGTTGTACTTGACGTAAAGATGCCTGACATGGACGGAATTCAGACGCTTAGAGAGATCAAAAAGATCAACCCAAGCGTCGAAGTTATAATGCTCACTGGACATGCTAGCCTTGAAGTCGCTTTACAGGGAATGGAGCTCGGCGCTTTCGACTATTTGATGAAACCCATGGACATAGATGAATTGCTTTATAAACTTCAGGACGCCTATAAAAGGAAATGCTGTATACAAGAAGAGCTGGAATGTGTAATTCCCAACGGCCTAAAAAATGAGAGAGAATTGAGAAGTTGATTCACGTTCTTTACGCGAAAAAATCTGCATCAGTCCACGAATCATCTTTTTCCACGATGTAAATTATTTTGACACCTGGAAGCAGTTCTTGGGGTGACTCGTTTACCCTAAGTCCGTTTAATTTCTAGCCTTGGGGCTGTCTATCTCTATCAAGGAAGATGTTTTGAGCCTGGCATGTCAGTTGCATAGGTTATGCAAGCTCAGCACATTCATCCCTAGATTGGAGGAAATGAAATGAAATGGGGGAAGCAACTGTATTGGGCCCTCCTCGAAGCGTCAAAGGCGCACGCACGGTGGGACTATGAGACGTCGATGAACATACTCACGAGTAGGAAAAAGCTACTTCTCCTAGCATTAATGACTATGCCTGTCATACTTGGTTCATTTGCCTTGGCCATAGACCTCCCGGCAACATTAGGGGGCTACAAGGCTTACACACCGGCGTATTACTCGCCGTCAATCTTTATTGTCTCCATTGTGATAGGGCTTTGCGCCGGGCTAATCACTGGCTGCATAGGAGCAGGAGGTGGATTCATTATCACACCTGCATTGATGAGCGCCGGAGTAAAAGGCATTTTGGCTGTTGGAACGGATCTTTTTCATATCTTTGCCAAAGCCATCATGGGTACAGCCGTTCACAAGAAGCTTGGTAACGTTTCGGTAGGGTTAGCAGTAGCATTCCTTGTAGGTTCGGGTATCGGCGTCTTTGGAGGCGGATTCATTAACCGTGCTCTTTACGAAGCAAATCCCGTTTTGAGCGACACCTTCATAAGTGTTGTTTACGTAGTGTTACTCGGATTCTTAGGCTTTTATTCTCTTTTCGATTTTCTCCGTTTGAGGAAAGCAGGAGCTGATGTCGGCGCACATGCTGGAGAAAGTCCTCATGGCGGACAAGCTGCATCAGGGAAAGTTGGACTCCCCGCAAGACTTCAAGCCGCTAGAATACCCCCCACCATCACTTTTGATGAAGATCTAGTGCCCGGTGGCAAGAAAATCCCAGCACTTTTCGTGGCCATAGCCGGAGCCATCGTAGGCTTCGCAGCAGCAATTATGGGGGTAGGAGGAGGATTCTTGACATTCCCCATCTTCGTGTACGTCTTGGGCGTCTCTTCCTTCACTACAGTTGGGACAGATATCCTCCAGATAATTTTCACGGCCGGCCTAGCTTCAATCGCTCAATATGCAATTTATGGGTTTATCTTTTACACCCTTGCTATGGGAATGCTGCTTGGATCCTTGATCGGAATACAGATTGGGGCCTTAACTACCAAGGTAGTAAAAGGCATCTACATTAGAGGATTCTATGCTGTATCCATTCTTGCCGGCTTTGTTAACCGATTTTTTGCACTGCCTTCCAAGCTAAAGCAAATGGAAGTCATTGATATTTCAGACTCCTTAGCTAAAGGTTTGGACCAGATAGGGATGGTTATCTTCTTCCTGGTTATAGGCGTTTTTGCTGTATGGGTAATAGGCAAGTTCTTCGGAAACATTCGATACCTGCGAGGGGAGGTGTGATCATGCTTATTCGCGATAAGAAAACCTTTGGGATTGGTCTGGTGCTATTCTTCACCTTCCTAATAGTTTTGGGGATTATGTTCGCGCCTTTTTTCGGCGGTGAGAATGCCCTCAAAGCGGCTGACAAGCTTTTCAACTCTATATCTAAAGGATCCACATACTACATTCCAGAACTATTGAAAAATACCCAGGCGCTTGGAGATGCGAAGTTTGAAGCTGCTATCAAATTGCGCACAGACGAACTGGCGCAAAAAGCTCAAAAGATATTAACGGTGGCAGGAAACCAGGTGTCCCTTGCAGGTTCTCAATTGACCATCAAAGGGGAGTTGCGTGGAACCCTGACCGCTGCTCTTAAGGACTCTGACTCGATGTTTCATAATAGGGATTCTGAGCTAACACAGAGGTACGGGATTGGAGGAAAGGAAGCTCTTTTTATTTGGTGGACAGTACTCAAGGAGATAGAAAAAGACTTAACAAAACAAGGCCACTTTAAAGAAGCCTCTTTTGTATCAACAGTCATCAAAAAAGGTGTGGAAGTTGCATACAACTTTTTTGGCATATCCCCGGAGAGTGCGGTCTCCAAGGCAGGAATATTGACTTTTGCGCTCGTGTTTTATGTCGTATATACTCTCTGGTGGGGTGTGGCTATCCTGTACCTCTTCGAGGGTATAGGCCTAGAGATGAAGGCTGGCGCTAAGAAAGAGGTTTAGATAGAATATAACATCTCTTTGCGAGATACAGAGATGAAAGCTAAAGTGTTGCAGATTTGGTAAGCGGTTCAGCATTGATGTGCAAATAATTGTTGGTGCTTTTAGCAAATATCAATCAGACCTAGTGAGACGGAAACAGGATAATGAAGCTGTCTCAGCTTCTATCTCGACTCTTGAGGCGACGCGCTGGTAATGGCCATGATAAACAGGTACAAGACCTTCGCGCCGCCTTTTCCACGCGTTATCACAATTTCAAGCTTTTGCTCACAGCCAATAATAAAGCCCTAGAAATAATGTCAGAACTAGAGAAAGCGCTGGAGGGGCTGCAGCCTTTCGGAATGAATTTTGTCAAATCTCGTGCCACGGCAGCCTGTGTGACCGTATTCCGAATTATTAAACATTTAGACGAGTTAGCTCCTGGAAAATATACAGAGTTGTTTGACCGATTCAAGCATATCGAAGCCTCTATCAAGGAGGCGCTGACCATGAATTGGATTCCCCAGGAAGGCCCGTTAGTTGTCTCCCTTAGACACGTTGACAAGTCTATGGCAGACCAGGTCGGGAACAAGATGGCAAATATTGGGGAGATGAAAAATCGGGTTTCCATTCCCACACCTGAAGGTTTTGTCGTAACGGCAAGAGCCTACAATGAATTTTTGCTATACAATGACTTAAAGGATGAAATAGATAGGCGAATTCAGTCCGTTGGCTTGGACACCATTCAGGACCTTTATGAACTAAGTGTTGCTATTCAGCGTCTCATTATAAACGCGAATCTGCCAAAAAATCTTGAAACAGCAATTTGGGATGCCTACTCAGAGTTGGAACGACTTGTTCACCCTGGGGTGAAGGTCTCTATGAGAAGCAGCGCATTAGGAGAGGATGCGAGCGGGACGTCCTTCGCGGGACAATTTCGATCTGAGCTCAATGTCAGTAAAGATAATCTGATCCACGCCTACAAAACCATCATAGCTAGTAAGTATGGTTTGCCTTCCATAACTTACCGTCTGAACAGGGGTATTCCAGACGACGCCGTAGCCATGTGTGTTGGATGCATGGTCATGGTGGATCCAGTATCCGCAGGGGTAACCTATTCCAGAAATCCACTAGACTTCAGGGATCAGGATGTGATTGTTCACGCAGTTTGGGGACTTGCGAAAGCAGTTGTCGATGGCACGGTTGATGCCGACATGTTCGCTATTTCGCGCAGCGATGACCTCAAGGTATCCAAAAAAGTCATAGGCCATAAGGCCTTAGAATTTAGGTGCTTTCCCGAAGAGGGTGTCTGCAGAGAAGAGGTTACAGGACCAAAAGCATCCGAACCATCCATTACTGACTCTCAAGCGATAGAATTGGCGAGAATAGCAATTCGCCTGGAGGAATACTATGGAATACCTCAAGATATAGAGTGGGCAATAGATCAGAGCGGAGTCATACATATCCTGCAGTGCAGGCCGCTACAGCAGCTCGACGTTCAAGAAGGAGGCAGCTCCGTTGCCCAGCTGGCCCATCTCCCTAACAGCATCCTGCACGGCGGAGTGACAGCTTCGCCGGGAGTTGCTGCAGGACAAGTGTTCGTTGTTCGCAATGATGTTGATAAACTGAAATTCCCCCAAGGAGCTGTACTAGTTGCCCGCCAATCTCTTCCCGGCTGGGCGCCCCTACTCAGCTCCGCTTCAGCTGTGGTTACCGAATTAGGGGGAGTAGCTGGACATTTGGCCAATGTTGCAAGGGAGTTCGGGGTGCCAGCTCTATTCGGGGTAAGCGGAGCCCTTAAGACTCTCAAAAACGGAGATATAGTCACAGTGGACGCCACTGGCAGACGGATCTACGAAGGCATGGTTGAATCTTTATTGCCAAAGAGGCCAACCACGAAAAGACTTATGGCCAACTCCCCCGTCTTCGAAATATTGCAGAAGACCGCCCGCCACATAATCCCTTTGAATCTCATTGATCCTGACTCCCCTGAGTTCCATCCTCGTAGATGTCAAACGCTGCATGACATCACTAGATACTGCCACGAGAAATCTGTCCACGAGATGTTCAACTTCGGTAAGGAGCATCATTTCTCTGAGAGGTCCAGTAAACAACTCGTATGCGATGTACCTATGCAATGGTGGATCATTAATCTGGATGACGGCTTCAAGGAAGACGTGAAAGGCCAATTTGTTACTTTGGACAATATTGTATCTGTTCCCATGCTTGCTATCTGGGAAGGGGTAGTGGCCGTACCCTGGGCAGGCCCACCGCCAGTAGATGCTGGCGGTTTCATGTCCATACTCATGCAGGCTACTACGAATCCAGCCTTGGATCCTGCTCTAGGATCACCTTATGCTGCTAGGAACTATTTTATGCTGTCCAAAAACTTCTGCAGCTTGACGTCAAGATTCGGCTTCCATTTCTCGACAGTTGAAGCCCTCGTGGGGGAAAGGCCATCTGAGAACTACATCAGTTTTTCCTTCAAAGGAGGAGCCGCTGACTTTGCCCGAAGAGTGAAACGGGCAATGTTTGTGGCTGATATCTTGACCGAATTTGATTTTAGAACTGGCGTGAAACAAGACAATGCCTTCGCTCGGATAGAGGGCTTTGATATGGAATTTATGAAGACAAGATTAAAAATAATAGGCTATCTAATCATCCACACGAGACAACTAGACATGGTGATGTCCAACGACAATTCTGTATGGCAGTACAAAAGTAAAATGCTCGAAGATATTCACACTCGTGTCCTCTAGGCGCGGTCAAAAATATTGTGTGATGCCGCTATGTTATTTCAGAGCTATGATCAGTGGCCACAAGGCGATGAACACCTTTAAGCGTTACAACAATTTGACTGAAATAAAACTAAAAGACATTGGGTGGAAAATTGCCGAAGGAAGTATGGCCACCTATCCGGACACCAAGACGAACAAACACTCAAAAAACAGAAGAATAATATTGCCGAACCCTGTATAGATGGTGCTCGGAGCGAGAGTCGAACTCGCACACCCTTACGGGCGGTGGATTTTGAGTCCACTGCGTCTACCTATTCCGCCATCCGAGCACGCTACCAAAGGTTCACTTGCACCATTTACTATATAGCTTCTTCGAGTTGCATAATCAACAACGAAATTTTACGGAGGCTTTCTCAATTGAGAAATTTAAAGCAACCAATGTGTTCACCCCCTTTACTACAGCCAGACGCCCCTGGGCTATTATTCTTCCAAATCAGTCAGCCTAAACTCCCACACAAGACTTATTACAGAAGCATCTAGCTTTTTCCGCCATCAAGAATGTTCTTTAGCACGGCCAGCAGTCCTTCTAACCCTAGGCTATCATGGATATCTTTGATGCCACCGAGCACCCCTAGTCCCTCTGCCACCTCGTGCAATTTTTTTTCATCCTTGTCAGTGATGATTATAACATGCGTTGTCCATGAAATCTTAAGTAGCTCTTTGATTAAAGCCGTTGCGGGTAGCGACCTGTACCTCTCGTTTAGAATAGCTAACTGAAACGGCGCTCTTCTATGCTCATCCAATCCGGATTGTAAATCATGAGCTGAAAAGACCTGGAATCCATTAATCCCTAAAATTTTTGTCAAGGTTTCAACAGAGTCGGTGTCTTCAGTGAACAATATTGCCCTTCTTATCGTTGGTGAGTTCAATGCGAGCAACTCCTCTCTGTATTTCTAATCCACAAAGTTGTATTCTAATTGTTGGGATGTTATCCCGCGGCTGCGCTGTTGTCAAAGGCACTCAGCAAAATGTGTTTGGATTTTCATGGTTTGGCATATTTGTTGCTCTTATGGAAAAGGGGATACCAGGTGAGGGAGATCCGTGCAACCACAGACGGACGACAATGTCGGCTACAAGGTGCTTATTGGCTGGTATCCAGCTTCTCAAATAAAAGCTGAAAACTTCGCTCCGCCCTTGAAACCAAATATGTCTGTGGTTGGTAGTTCGCCCAGAGCAGACGAAGCCCCAGTTCGAGGTGCAGCAATGGAAAATCCTAAGCTAGTCCAGGCAATTCTTAATAGCATCTCAGAGGGGGTTATGACCCTCGACAAAGATTGGAAGATAGCCTCATGGAATCGCGCTGCTGAGAAGATTACCGGTTTTCACAAGGAGGAGGTCTTAGGCAAGGAGTGTCTCAAGGTGTTTCGGGCCTCATTGTGCAGAGATCTTTGCCCTGTTGATAAAGCCTTGTCGTGCGGCCATCCTTACCAGGATGTAGAGGTCTCCATCCGAAACAAGAAAAATGAATTGGTGCAATTACTCGTCAACGCGGCGCCTCTGTACAATGATAGGGGCGAGATTATAGGGGGACTGGAGACCTTCAGGGATGTCTCCCGGAATAAGTGGCTCCAAGAAGAACTGGAAAACCATTATGGCTACAAGTCCATTGTGGGTCGTAGCCCAGCCATGCAGAGAGTCTTTGAAATCATCTCCAATCTTATAAATTCAGACACGACGGTTCTCATACTCGGCGAGACGGGAACGGGTAAGGAATTGATTGCAAGGGCGCTGCATTTCCACGGGTCTAGGAGGGAAAAGGCTTTTGTCGCTATTAATTGCTCTGCTTTGCCCGAAGGTACGCTCGAAAGCGAACTATTTGGACACGTAAAAGGCGCCTTCACAGGAGCCGTCAGTAACCACGTGGGGAAGTTCGAGATGGCAAACGGTGGGACGCTCTTTCTGGATGAAATAGGGGACATAAGCCCAGCCATTCAAGTAAAGCTCCTGCGCGTCCTGGAAGAGAGGGAGATTCACCGCCTCGGAGATAACAGACCTATCAGAGTGGATATCCGGCTCATAACAGCCACGAACCAGGACCTTTACAAGAAGGTCCTTAACGGTTCATTTCGAGACGATCTATACTATCGCCTAAACGTGTTTCCGGTTAATTTGCCTCCTTTGCGGGAACGTATAGAGGACATACCGCTCCTGCTGGGCCACTTTATAGCGAAGTTTAATCAGCAGATGGGTAAAAAGATCCAAGGGATAGCGGATCGAGTACTCGAAATTCTAGAAGGATACCATTGGCCGGGAAATGTGAGAGAATTCTCCAACGCCATTGAACATGCGTTTGTCCATTGCAAAGGAGTATTGATAACGCCGTCTGATCTCCCAGAATCAATCCTAAGACAATCCTCACCAGACAGGGTTCATAAAGCACCTAAGCCTCAGAGGGTCCTGGACAACGCCGAGCGAGAGCTTATACTCAAAGAATTGGAAGCGGCAGGCTGGAAAAAGGGGATAGCAGCTAAAAGGCTGGGTATGAGCAGGGCAACACTTTGGCGAAAGATGGAGAAACACGGGATATCCCAATCCTAAACATGTGAAACACGTTTCAAACATGAAACATCCGCTTTTACTCACCCAATAAGCGCACCAATCAAATTACCCCCTCCCACCGTCTCATTCGTGAAACATTCCATGCTAGCCATTCAATTCCACAAATTGGTATCACTGATCCCTACTGATAGATGCAATCGTCCGGAACCTCTTTGGTGCTTCGGGCGTAACCCCCTTACTAAAGCCTACCGTCTCAGTTAAAGTGGCACGAACCTTGCTCTAAACCAAATTGACTCGATTAAAAACACACAACGAGTTCGTAGAAACCATGAACCTCTGACAGGAAATGACCTCATCGAGAAAGGAGACCGGTCATGCCCAAAAAGATCCTGATAATAGACGATGAGCCGGATGTCCTAACCTTTCTTGGCACTTTGTTGAGGAAGAATGGATATGAGGTCTGCGAAGCCGGAGACGGCGTGGAAGGAATGAGGAAGGTCATTGAGGAAAAGCCTGACCTTGTATGCCTAGACCTTCTCATGCCCGAAAAGACAGGCATCAAAATGTATAGGGAGATGAGAAAGGATGAACAGCTCTCGAAAGTGCCTGTGATCATGGTTACTGGTTTTTCCACACCGGCTATTGGTTACATGGACTTCAAAAAGTTTATCCATGAACGATCAATACCCGCGCCGGAAGGCTACATAGAAAAACCAGTGGACAAAGACGAATTCCTAAAGGCTGTTAGAGAAGTCATTGGCGAATAACAGCCCGCGTGCTAGATGGGTTTGCCGCTCAGAGAGATGAAGGGATCCAATGTCGAAGATGGGTCGGCTCAAGGAGATGTGGACGGCCCAGGTTCAGAGTCTAGGTTTCAGAATCAGCCTGAGCGTCTGCGTTATATTGCTCTTTTCCTACGTAATATTTGTGTACCTCCTTGTGGAGATTCAGCGAAGCTTCTCAGTTGATCAATTGATGAAAGAGGCGGATTTGTTCAGCAAGGCTGTGGTAAATGCGACGAATCATAGCATGTTACGTGACGATACCTTGGCGACCTCCAGCATTGTCGCTGATGTAGGAAAGCAAGAGGAGATAGCTTACGTCAGGATATACAATCACGATGGCATCGTGAAGTTCTCTAACCACCTCTCTGAAATTGGGGACAGGGCGGATATGAATTCACGTGTCTGCGCTGTATGTCATGCCGGCGGGGTCGTGTCCCCTGAGATTACTCGAACAGGGCGCACAGTAATTGATCGATTCAATTCTACACGGTTACTTGTAATGATCACACCTATTTACAACCAAGAGAGTTGTTACTCTGCCGCATGCCACGTCCATCCAGAAAGTCATCGGGTACTCGGTATCATGGAAGTAGCTATGTCCTTGGAGAAGGCTGATCGCCACCTTCAAAACCTAGTCCTCAAAACAATCCTATTAGGTATTGCTACGTTTGTTGCCGTCTTTACTACCATCGGACTCTACATCATGTATCGTGTAAATAGACCATTACGTACCTTAAGAGACGCTACAAGGAAGATTGCTCAAGGTGATTTCACTTGCAAAATACCTGTGGAAACACAGGATGAAATAGGAGAGTGCTCCCAGGCTTTCAACATTATGCGTGACCAAATCCGTCGGAGAACCCAAGAGCTAGTAAAAAGCCGCTGGGAATACAAGAATCTTTTCGAACAAGTGCCTTGTTTCATCTGCGTCATTAACAAGGACTTCGAAATTGTTCGTCAGAACAGCTATATGAGGAATCTGTTCAGAGGCAGCGTGGGTATGCATTGTTATGAGGTATTCAAGAAGCGGGACAGTAAATGTGAAAACTGTCAAGCCGAACAATGTTTCCTGCACAAAGGCTCTTGCTCAAGTGAAGAATGCGGCATCACAGTCTCCGGAGAAGAAGCAAATTATATAAGTTACATGAGCCCTGTACTCGATGACAAGAATCAAGTCCTATACACTATGATTATCGCAGTTGACATTCGAGAAAGAGTCAAGCTGGAAAAGGAACTCCGTGTTACCAAAGACTTTCAAACTAATCTAATTGAAAACTCGATCCACGGGATCATAGCCATCGATGACAAAGGAGCGGTAGCAATTTACAATCAGGCGGCGGAAAATCTCCTAGGTTATCAGCCGTCCGATGCTCTCGGGGACACTGATCTAGAGAAGTACTTCCCGAGAAAATTTGTCGAAATGATCCTCGCTTCTCACCTAGGCAGAGAATTAAAAACGACAAGGCTAGTAGCCCAAGAAGCCTACGTAACTTCAAGCTCTGGCGAGGAAATCCCTGTTAGATTCTCCGGCGCAATACTGTTCGACCAGAAAAAAACAGTAGGTGCTGTAGGCTTTTATCAGGACCTGCGCACGTTCAAAAAGCTGGAAAGAGAGAAAAAGGAATCTGACAGACTTGCCGTAATAGGCCAAACAGTGGCCGGCCTGGCTCATGGGATCAAAAACATCCTCCAGGGTTTAGAAGGTGGCGTATTCGTCGTCCAAACCGCCATAGAGGATTCGGACAAAGCACTTCTCGAACGGGGCTGGGATATGGTCCAAAACAACATAAGACGAATCGCTGACCTCGTGAAAGATCTTCTAAGCTACTCTAAGGAGCGTATCCCGCAGTATGAGGAGGTTGATCCCAACAAGCTAGTAGAAGAAGTTTGTGCACTGTTTGAACCTGTAGCCACCAAGAAATCCATTAGCATCGAGAGACAGCTGGAAAAGGAAATTAACGAGTCATGCAAACTCCTTTTAGATCAGCGAGGCATTCACACATGCCTTTCGAATTTGATGGCCAACGCGATAGATGCGTGTGAGACTGACAAAAAAGACGTCCAACATCGAATAATTGTAAAAACAGAGGTGGACCCTGAATGCTGCATCACCTTTCAGGTTTCGGACAATGGATGCGGTATGTCAGAGGAGACCAAGCGCAAGATATTCTCCAGTTTCTACTCAACCAAAGGCAGTCGAGGCACCGGTCTCGGATTACTAGTGACGAGCAAGATAGTTTTGGAACACGGTGGCGAGCTTTTTTTCGAAAGTCAAGAAGGAGTGGGGACCACATTCACAATGCGTATTCCACCGCGAGGCGAAAGTGCACCTAAAGAAGACGAATCTGCAAAATGAAAGCAATCACTTCGAATCTGCAAAATTGGTCTTATGGAGGCGACTTTTGTCCAGCTTCAAACAGAGGCCGTTATAAGAGCATGAACTATGCAAGCAACATCATCTGAGAATGCCATGTCACCCGGCGTTTACCTGTGACTGACATACATCTGTTGGCGCCACAGACACGCCGGAAGAGATTCACGTTTTCTTGGCAAAGACCCAACCATGGAATGAAAAACCTAACATCTATGGTTTTCGTGGAAGACAGTATTTTCATGGAGTAATCCAATACAACGAGGTCGAACTATGGGTCCGATAGCAAAAGCTGGGGATGTAGCAACCATTGATTGGACTATTCAGTCTAAGATGATCTGCGATCTCAACGAATGGAGGGACAAATTCGAAGAAGTTCAAGAATTTGTTGTAAGTCCCGACGGGGAGACCATAGCCGCATTGGTCAAGACTGCTGAAGACGAAATCACCCCGTGTGTAAATGGTGAAGTGTGGGAAGAAAAGTTTGAGAAGGCCTGGTGCCTACGTTTCGGGCCCGACGGGCGTCTTTTTTGCTTAGCTATGAATAACGATGAATGGACCATAGCTGAGGACGGCCAACTATGGGATGAAACATATGACTATGTGTGGAACCTTTGTATCAGTCCGGATGGTAAAGGCGTTGCGGCAAATGTTAGGACCTCTGATGGCTACAGCGCTGTGGTAAACGGAGAGTGTTGGGAAAGCAAATTTGTGGAAGCAAGAAATTGTCTGATCAGCAAGGACGGATCCAAGGCAGCTATTGCGGTTCAACTTTCTCCTCTGGCCGAAGGCGATATCTTCGAATTTCGCAAAGGGCTCTGGACCCTAGCATTCGATGGTACTGTGTGGTCGCAAAATTTCCTGAACGTATGGGGATTTGACATAAGTTATGACTGCATTTCCACGGCTGCAGAAGTGAGGCTGGACCCTAATACCCAGTCTATAGCCGTAGATGGTGAACCATGGATGCCCGGATATAAGGCTGTTTGGAAGCCGTCATTCGTTCCTAATTCAAAAAGCGTCATCGCTCCCGCCTTGACATCCAGTGGTTGGCAGCTGTTGGTGGATGCCAAACCTTTGTGGAATCGTTCGTTCAATCAAGTGTGGCATCAGAAGTTTGCGCCGGATGGCAAAACCTTAGCCGCCGTAATCTCGCCAGAGTTTGGCCGTTGGACAATAGCCGTTGACGGGACCTCTTGGAAGACTACTTTCGGCGACGTGGTACTGGCACCTGTATTCAGTCCTGACTCCAAAAGCGTGGCTGCTGCGGTCAAGGACAAAGGGAAATGGATGATAGCCGTCAACGGCGTGGTTTGGAATAAACAATTCGACATGGTGTGGGATCCTGTCTTCAGCCCTGATTCTACCAAGGTGGCTGTCAAGGTGGCCATAGGCAACAGTCAGGCAATGTTTATTAATAATAATCAAATGCTAGGAGGATGCGAACTCTTGTGGGACCCTATCTTCTCTCCCGACGGGAGTGAAATGCTTATACGCTACGTTCAAGACGGCAAATACTACCGAAAGGTTGTCCCGGTCACAAAGTAACTTTTCACAAACATTGGAGAACTTCCATGTACACCTTTGTTAGCATCTGGTTAGTTTGGATTGCCTTCCTCGTGTTTTTCGGGGGACTTACCTACCGATTCGTCACACTGTTAGCCCAGGCGAAAAAGGACAAAGTTATATTCCCCTATATGAGCCTCAAATATGGCCTGAGATCGCTTGTTCATTGGATCGTCCCCTTTGCTTCCAAAAATATGCGCATGCGCTATGAGATGACCATAGTGACATTCGCCTTTCACTTGTGTCTAGTCCTGACGCCTATTTTTCTTACGGCTCATGTGGTGATGATAACATTCTCCTGGGGCGTGTCGTGGCCTATGCTGTCGGAAATCGCAGCTGATGGCTTGACCATTGTCGTCATTCTCGCCTCTGTTTTTTTCTTGATCCGAAGGTTAATGCTGCCAGAAGTTCGCTTTGTTACTTATCCATCTGATTATCTTTTGCTGCTCGTGGCAGTGGCACCTTTTATTACAGGCTTCATAGCTCATTATCAGTGGTTAGACTATGACACATCAGTCATGGTCCACATGATATGCGGAGCTATTATGCTCATAGTTATCCCCTTCACTAGACTAAGCCACATGTTGTTCTTCCCGTTCACCCGGGCATACATGGGTTGTGAATTTGGTGCTGTTCGCAATGCAAAGGACTGGTAGTCATCAGAATTTGTGGAGGAATTCCAATGGCCTTAGCGGCGCTTCCAAAGGTATCGGATCCCGGTCTGGATGAAACCTCAAAGATCCTTACTCCGGAACAAATTAATAAAGTCATTAGTCAAGTGGTGGACAGAGAGACTGCTGCTAGGTTTGCAACTTACCTAAGCACATGTGTCCACTGCGGCCTGTGTTCTGATGCGTGTCACTGGTTCCTCTCCAACGATAGAGACCCAAGATTTTCTCCCGTAGGAAAAGTAAAACAGACCTTATGGGAGATTCTCAGGCGCAAAGAAAACGTTGATCAGGAACTCTTGAAGGAATGCTCACGCATTGCGCACACAGAGTGCAATGTCTGCCGGCGATGCAGCATGTATTGCCCATTTGGCATTGACATAGCCTATCTCCTTCTCACAGTCCGTCGGATATGCAGTCTGTTAGGAATGGTCCCACAGTTTCTCCAAGATACTGTGAATAGCCACTCTGTTACTATGAACCAAATGTGGGTCAAGCAGGACGAGTGGATAGATACCTTACAATGGCAGGAGGAAGAAGCCAGGGGAGAAATTTTAGGCGCCAGGGTTCCGCTCGACAAGGAAGGCGCAGACGTATTCTACTCAGTTATTGCCCCTGAGCCCAAGATCCTCGCCCAACTTATCGGAAACATGGCCCAGATCATGAGAGTAGCCGGTATCGACTGGACTATGCCCTCATTTGACGGGTGGGACAACAGCAATATGGCCATGTACTCCGGAGACTTCGAGACCATGGGTAGAGTGGAGAGGGCTCACCACGAGGCCGCTCTCAAGCTCAAGGCTCGAAGGATTGTCATGGGTGAATGCGGTCACGCCTTTAGAGGCGCCGTCTATGATGGGCCAAAGTGGTTGGGTTGGAAAGAACCTCCGATTCCTTTGATCCATGCTGTGGAATTTTATCATGAATTGATAACCACAGGCAGAATAAAGATTGCCAAAAAATTCGAGACCCCTGTCACGGTGCAGGAACCATGCAACATAATCAGGGGGCGGGGACTTGGCCACAAATTGAGGGAGATCATTAATGCCACCTGCTCCGACTTTCGCCCTCCTGAACCGGCATTCGAGCACAATTATTGCTGCGGTGCCGGGGGAGGGGTTATCAATTGCGGCCCGCCTTGGAAGACATCTAGGGTGAAAGGTAATCAAGTAAAGGCCGAGCAATTGGCAGCGACCAAAGCAAAGATTGTCATTACGCCATGCCACAATTGCCACAGTGGCATAGAGGATATCATCGGCGGCTACAAGCTGGGAATGCACGTAAAATTCTTCAGTGAGATTTTGATCGAAGTTATGGAAATACCAGAGGAACTGAAAGCTTGATGTTCTGCCCGCATCCATCGTTCCTGAAAACTGCGGAGGAGAAGCATGCAGAGGATAATCGCTAAAACAAGTTATTTGATTATGACTTTGTGGTTAAGCTTTTTTCTTGCCTGTTTAGGGCTAGGCACGCCATGCGGGGCAACAACGGACCAGACCGCAGTAGTTAACAAGAATCTCATACTATTGCTTCCTCAGAATCCCCTCGGCAAGCTTCAGCGTCCACCAGTAACTTTCAATCACGACTTGCACACGAGTGTCTTGCGGGAGTCAGGTCAGACTGATTGTACAGTGTGTCATGTCACTGAGGATTCAACAATAGGCCCTATGCCACGAAAAGTGGTGGTTTTTCGCTTCCCAAAAGCCCCTGTGGATCCGGCGAATAGAGCGGCCGTCATGCAGGCTAATCACAATGAGTGCGTATCATGCCACCGCAAAATGGCATCGTCGGGCAAAAGAAGTGGGCCGGACATAGGTTTGTGCGGCAAGTGCCATGTTAAGTCGCCTTTCAGGGAGACTAAGTGGCAGCGCAAGCCAATCTTCAATTATGTAACGCATGCCAAGCACTTGAAAAACATCGAACTGCACCAAGTTGGCTCGGAATTCGCAGTTGTGGCCGACCTAAAAATCGATCCAGCAGCGCTAGCCGACAGCAGAAGATGTGAGCTGTGCCACCACGTCGTCGATGAGGGTTCCAAGAAATTAATATACAAAAAAGACTGCGAAAATTCATGCGGCTCCTGCCACAAGGCCCAAGACGAGAAGAACGTCCGATCCCTAAAAAATGTTGTCCATGCAGCCTGTATCACTTGTCACATGAAGACTCATGAGGCCGTCAAAAAAGCCGGCAATATCCGCTCAGAACGCAAATGGGGACCTTATGACTGCAAAGGATGCCACGGTGAGCAAAAAGTGCCAACCAGAGAAGAAATTCAGCAGCTTCCCCGGCTCGTGCGAGGGCAGAAAGATATAATGGACCTGTCTTACTCCATTCCAAAAGACCAGACCCTAGCTGAGCAATTGCCTTTGGCAAGAATGAAAGCTGTGCCATTTAATCACAAGATGCATGAGCCAAGGGTTGAATTCTGCAACACGTGCCATCATCATTCGCTCGAAAAATGCGCAAACTGTCATCCACGAGGAGGAGGAGACATTAAGAAAGGCGGAGGGGTGTCTTACGAGAGGGCATACCATAGTGCCACGGCTAGGCAGGCATGTGCGGGCTGCCACAACACTGAAAAGGAGAAGGCAACCTGCGCTGGTTGCCACATCAGGCAAGGAACGGAACTACCCCGGACGTCTTGCCAGATTTGTCACAGAGGGCCTCTCAACGGAAACTGGCCGGAAGCACCATTAATTTCTGATCACACAGATCCTCAGAAAGTACCTGAGAGAATAAAAATCAAAACCCTTCAAAAAGAGTTTGAACCGGCAGATTTTCAACACGTGAAAATTATCAAGCGACTAATCGGGATCTCGAACCAAAATCCGCTGGCCAAATGGTTCCACGCTGGAAACCAGAGGGTGATGTGCGATAGTTGCCACCATCACTCTCCTCCTGAGGGAGAAAACAGCGTGCCCAAGTGTGTATCGTGTCACGGAAGATCGTTCGATCCTGCGATGCTCGGACGCCCCGGAACCCTTGCAGCATACCATCGCCAATGCATGGAATGCCACGAAAACATGAAACAAAAGCCGTTATCGCTGGAATGTACAAAATGTCACGCTGAAAAAGGAAGGGCGGCTACCACCGCTCTAATTATAGACCAGTTCAATAGGCCTAACAAGCCTTAGTATGGTTTTACCAAATAAAACTATAGCTGAATAGACGTATCAACAAATATTGGCGAGGCCATGACTAACAAAAGACCCACTAAAAAAATCGGGTCGTACCGTATAGAGAGGAAAAAACCATGCCCAATACACTTCATGAGTTTTTTACACTCACAAAGGGAATGGAATACATAGTCGTGGTGGCTTATCTCTTTCTGTTCATATCATTTTGGAGATTCCTCACGTATCGCGATAAGAACTGACCGCTTATCCCGAAGGGTCTCTAATCACAACAGGAGATGCTGGACGATGGATGAGTACAGAAGATCGTTCTTGAAGACGCTAATGGGTGCAGGTTGCATGAGCGCCATTACAGGGAACCCACTCGAGGCGGTGGCAGACGTGTTAAATTTGCCAGGTTATCCAGATCAATTTGGTGTACTCGTTGATACAACGGTGTGCATCGGCTGTCGCAGATGTGAGTGGGCGTGCAAAGAGTGGAATAAACTTCCCAACCATAAGCCCTTGAAACAATACGAAAATGACAAGGATGTCTTCAATAGTATTCGCAGAACGAATGCTGATACCTACACGGTGGTAAATCGCTTTCCTAATCCTAGAGATCCGTCGCGGCCGATTTACGTGAAAAAACAGTGCATGCACTGCTTTGAACCGGGCTGCGCATCGTCGTGCTTTGTCAAGGCCTTTACCAAGCGGCCGGTGGGGGCTGTTACTTACGATGCATCCCTTTGTGTGGGGTGTCGCTACTGCATGGCGGCTTGCCCCTTCGATATACCAGCATACCAATATTACGACGCTTTCACCCCGGAAGTCACGAAATGCACGTTCTGTTTCGACAGAATTTCAAAAACTGGTGGCGTCCCAGCCTGTGTTGAAATATGCCCCATGGAGACGATGACATTTGGAAAAAGAAAGGACCTTGTTCAACTAGCTCACAAAAAAATCAGAGACAATCCTGGTCGCTACGTAAACCACGTCTATGGCGAGCATGAAGTAGGGGGCACGTGCTGGTTGTATCTTGCAGGAGTTCCGTTCAACCGAATAGGATTCCGAACTGACTTAGGAACGGTCGCAATACCTACGATGAGCAAACCCTTCCTCTCGCTTGTATCTCCCGTCTTCATAGTTATCCCAGCTTTGGCCATGGGCTTTTATAGCTTCAAAAGAAGACGAGACGAGATTGCCCGAGAGGAAGTCAAGAAGGCTCTCGAAAACAAGGAGGGTAAATGATGGAATCCACCGCAGCAGCTGCAGATGTGAAGGCAAACTGGGTCAGGGAAAAAATATTTCTCGGAATGACGTTCAAAGAATACGTCAGGAGCAATTTCACGCCCTTTAATGCAGTTGTGGCCGTTATCCTTATTGTAGGCATTCCCGTGATAATATATCGACTAGCCTTTGGATTGGGCCCTTCCACGAATCTCTCTGATAACAATCCTTGGGGCATCTGGATCGGATTTGACATGCTGTGCGGTGTCGCGCTGGCCGCAGGAGGATTCGTCATCGGAACAGCTGTGCATTTAATGGGAATGAAAGAGTACAGCTTCCTCTTTCGTCCCGCTGTTCTTACCGGATTCCTCGGATATTTATTTGCTATCATTGCTCTCACGTTTGACCTCGGTCGCTATTACCGCATCCCATATCCAATGGTGGTGTCTTGGGGCGTGAACTCTGTGTTGTTTCTGGTAGCGTGGCATGTAGCGCTATATCTTAGCTGTCAGTTTGTCGAATGGTGCCCCGCCATCTTCGAGTGGCTAAATATGAGAAAACTAAGACGCATATTCATGAAAGCCACGTTGGGTGCCACTATATTTGGAGTATGTCTATCGATGCTACATCAGTCAGCCTTGGGCTCTATCTTCCTGCTCATGCCAGAGAAACTGCATCCTTTGTGGTACTCTGAATATATACCTTTGTGGTTCTTCATGTCAGCAGTAGCTGGAGGTATCGTTATGACCATAATCGAGAGCACCGCCTCTCACAAAATCTTTGCCCATCAAATTAAACACCACAGAGCGGATCACCTTGATCGCGTAACCTTGGGGCTCGGTAAGGCTGCGTGTGTCACTCTCTTTGCCTATTTTTTTATGAAGGTCATCGGGCTAGCGCACGGCAACACATGGGGATATCTAAACACAGGCTATGGCTATCTCTACCTTGTCGAGGTGCTGGGATTTGTTCTTGTGCCCGCATTTGGGTTGATGTATGCTGTACAAAACAAACTGCCTAGCCTTGTCAGGGCTATGGCGATATTCACGGCAATCGGTATAGTACTCAATCGTCTCAATCACTCCATCATAGCTTTTAATTGGCACCTACCATACGAGTTGAGGTATTTTCCCCATTGGATGGAGGTAGTTCTGACAATCACTGTAATAACAATAGGGATTCTTACTTTTCAGTGGATCATGAACCGAATGCCTATACTCTACGATCACCCAGATTTTGAACCCGAAGAACACTAAAGAGGAGAGCGGAGGTCAAAATGCCCAAAATACTCGTCATCGATGATGAACCGCACGTCGTTAAGTATCTGACCACGTTTCTCCAAGACAATGGATACGAAACCTGCTCGGCTTCTAACGGTGAAGAAGGTCTCGATATACTGCGCAAGGAGAAACCGGACCTGATAACACTGGATTTACAAATGCCAAATGAAACTGGAACGCGTTTTTATCGCAACCTGATGAAAGAGAAGGAGTTTAAAAATACTCCTGTCATAGTAATTAGTGGAATCCCAGGTAGGCATTTGGCTGTGTCAAGACCAGTAGCCGTATTCGAGAAACCCATTGATCGGGACGCTCTCTTGGAAACCATCAAGAAAACTATAGGTTGACTCTAACTGCATCCTTGTTGACCCGTTGCCTTCAATGGGGGGGGGACGACCCTGACTGCTCCGGGGCCGTCCCCAATAAACCCTGGCAGGATCCCCACCACCTACACGAAGTTGACATTTCTAAATGTCGCCCACTACTGTATCGAGTCACACCATGACTGAAAATGATGCTGGTAACAGATTGGACTATAAACACATCTTACGTAATTTGCCCTGTTACGTGCTGATTCTTGACCCTAGTCTGAAAGTGGTCTGGGCAAATGAACAGGTTAAGACACACTTTGGTCCCATCGAGGAAAAGACTTGTAGGCAGCTTTACCAACTTACAAAATCCCAATGCAAAGACTGCCCTGTTGACCTGACCTTCGGAGACGGCATGGTCCACACCACCGAGAAAACTTTGACTGACTTAGAAGGAAAAAGGATTTATGTGCTTTGTTTTTCACAAGCCATAAAGGACGAATCAGGAAGAATAACCCACGCAGTGGAAACAAGCGTTGACATCACTTCCGTTAAGGAAATCCAAAAACAACTCATATTGCTCGGACAGACAGTTGCAGGCATGGCGCACAGTATCAAGAACATCATGATGGGATTGGAAGGCGGGATATATGTAGTTAATAAAGGCCTCGAAGACAATGATCGCCGTCAGATAAAAGAAGGCTGGGACATGGTACTCCTGAATTTTGAAAAGATCTCCAATATCGTCAAGGACATCCTCTATTGCTCCAAAGAACGTCCTCCTGATCTTCAGCATGTCAACCCCAACGCAGTTGCGAAGGAAGTTTATGAGCTGTTCAAAAAAACAGCGGCTAGTTATTCTGTGACACTACAGTTGGATCTTGACACAACACTGACAGAAGCGATCCTTGATCCAGCGGGACTTCACACAGTACTATCTAACCTAGTTTCCAATGCCATTGACGCCTGTAAGATGGACATATTCAAAGACAGGCATCTGGTTGAAATCAGATCGAAGAAGGGCAAGGATGGTTCAGTAGTGTTCGAAGTCGCTGATAACGGCGCTGGTATTGACCGGAAAGTACGAGACCATATGTTCGAAGACTTCTTTTCCTCCAAAGGTGACAAAGGGACTGGATTGGGACTAATGGTGACGCAAAAAATCGTTAGAGAACACGGGGGTACCATAACCTTTCGATCTCGCCCAAGGCAAGGCACAACATTTATAGTCACTTTCCCCCAAGGGCAAAGTGCTACGTCAACCCACCAGCTGAAAAACGACTGAAATGCTGCTAGAGGATTAGGCAAAAATGTCGCTAGGTTTGTATGGATGAGTACCCTCGATGACCTCAACTCCGGATTTGGCGCGAACCTTGGCCAGAATCGTATCTTTGTGAGGGCAGTGGTCTGTTATACATGGCCCCAAATGTATCTTAGTCACGCCTTCTCCCAGTGGGTTATTCCACAGTTTAACTTGAGCGAGTCTTGTCACTATGGTGGCACCAGGACAGTCCCCGCAATTGAGAAGCGCTACCACTTCAGCAGCAACGTCCCTGTACCGGGAGAATTCGCCTTCTTTCCTATTAAATGCCACCATGCAACGGGAACAGCCGATGCACACGTCATCCATGGCTCGTTTGCATCCCAGAATAAGTATTTTTTCCATTCTCAAGTACCTCCTCGCTCAGAATTCAAAGACAGCACCCGCTGACGTGTCACAAAAGCGACCTCGGAAATATTCTCTTAACCGTACGTTGGGTTGAGTGCCTGTGCAATGGCATGTTCCGAGGCAGCCTACGTCGTATTTCTCAAATGTGCTAATAGCTGCCTCAGTCGCGGATTCATCAAAGACGCCTAAGTGTGTCCCTCCTAATACTGCCTTAACTTTCGTAATTGACCCTCTAGTGCAAAGGTGGGCCATAATATTTCCTACGCCAGCGTGTGCACATCCTAGTAACACAACTGGACCCGACGTCGTGAACAATAGCAACGATACGTCATCCCTCATGGAATCCGGCTCGATTCGCCCTTGTTCATAAACGACTAGCCTCTTATCCACGTGCGAATCAATATGCCTAGGAACCTCACCGCTAAACCATACCCCTGGCGCTAGTTCATGAAAGTCACTTCGCAGGTCAAATGCTGCACCTAACGATTCCAGTTCCTCCTTCTTTATAGGCATGCCTATGTCTCGCGGTATTGCATTGTCATCTTCTCTGGCAAGGTGCTGTCGGACAGAATCGGGGTGCGCTACAATACGAAGGCCAGGATTCTGTTGCAACACTACTCGGATTCCCCCTGTATGGTCGTAATGGCCGTGGCTCAATACGAGAAAATTGAGAGGCGATAAGCTAACACCTAATGCCCTAGCGTTGTTTTCCAGGGCGGCCCCCTGGCCAGTGTCAAACAAAAATCTCACGTCCGGTCGTTCCACTAGCGCAGAGAAGCCGTGCTCAGCCATCAACCCGAGTTGAGGGCGAATGTCGTTGTCAACTAATACAGTGATCCGTGTTTTTCTTGAAGGAGACATAATGAGATTCCTTGGCACAATTAATATTTATTTTGGTAACATAAGACTTGAATAGCACAGTGCCTCCACCTTCACTGACGATGCGGAGAATGCCTGCCGGGTGATGGACAACTATGCCCGATAACCAAGTTACGCTGGTGCCCTCAAAAGCGCTACAAGACAGTGGAGTTGAAGAGCCGAGCAAAACCGTCTCCCTGCAGTTCCTTGTGACACGCAGGATATCGTCTATGGTCCCATTTACAATGGCGGTGGAAGTTATGAGCGCTACGTCGCACTGGGGCAGTGTATCCAAGGCCTCCGGGGCCGGCCGACATACTCCACAATATCGATCAGTTTCCTCAAAGATGTCCAGTTTTGCTACTCGTCGTTCTATTGCAGGAACAAGTGGCCCAAAGTAACCTACCATGCCAACATGGTCATTACTGGTTAGTTCTACTGCATCCAACATGTCTCCCTGGATAGCTGCTGTTGGTAGAATGTTTACTATAGCATTCACCGTGGCCAGACCCACGGAGCATTCTACTGGAATATCGGACAAAATGTAGTCCAAAAGCTGGAAAGCTTGTCTACCAGCTAGAGGCCGAGCGCCTCGGAAGACTGAACAGCCCCCTACAATCCGATTGCCAAAGGAGTAAGAGACGCCTAATCGGCCGTCATCGAGTTTCACAGCAGTATAGCTTAGCCCGATGCGAACATCATCAACACGCACCTTTTCTGCCTCTTCAGCAACTAACGCCCTTAATCGCTGTCTGATAGACATCTCCGGTCCGGTAACTTCTCTAAAGCGCCTAGCAGTGTGTTGACTGCAAGATCAGCGCAGTGGGTATTCTCAATAGGAAGACCACCTAGATATTCTAGAAGATCCTTACTGCTGATCTTCGTAGCGTCCGTGATACTCTTGCCTCGTACCATGCATGTCAGTGCACTCCCACAAGCTACTGTGGGTCCGCACCCATCAGTGACAAACCCGATCTTATCAATTTTGTCATCCTCAACAGTCAGAAAAATGCCTATGGTGTCTCCGCATATACCGCTCATGAACGTATATGCATCTGGCTTCTCTATCGCCCCATAGTTCTGAGGCTCCATAAAATGCTTGATTACCTGCTCAGAATAAACCTTTGAGGCGTCTTCCAGCATTATATCTTCTAATTCGTCGAATACATCCTTCTCCGACTTCATTTTTCCTTCCATAATAGTGCTCATCGTGATTGTCCGCAGCAGCTGCCTGGGACACAGCCCTTATCCGAAGGAACACCTCCACAGCATGTGGAACCTGTGCCCATCGCGGCCGTTCCGCCCTTTATAGCGAACGACGCTGCGGACATCAACGCTTCTAGATCATTACTCCCGCAATGGGAACAGACCTGTTCATCAGAGTTTCTTCCAATTCCTACAAGCAATTCAATCACTTGACCGCAATTGCGGCAACGATACTCATGAATGGGCATAACATTCTACCTTTCTTGAAATCTAAGACGAAGTAACACCTCGCTCATGTCTGGTCTATAAATTTCTATCTGAATGCGCCAGCTTTCTAACATGATGTTCATTGATCAGTCAGTTAAACTTCAATAAAACGAAAGATGAATTTACACGCCGAGTTATGACTATTAGCTATGATAAACATTAATTTAAAGTTATCCCGCCTCTAACGGCGATCCATCTTCATAGATCCATACTTTCGCTGGAACGACAACCCAAAACGAGCTCGAAATTCGCGTTCAATCTCGCGGTTCGGTACAAACCAAATCAGTGCTGAGAAGCTTTTCGAGCCTCTCTGCGTCTCGAAAATTCTCAACTTTGATATCTACTTGCCGAACGGATTCTATGCTTGCCAATCTCTTCTTGATCTCGTGAGCCAGTGCGTAAGCCATAGGGCACACCGGCGAAGAAGGTCTAAAGGTCATCCTTAAGATGCCATTCTCGTCAACCGAAAGGTCGTGAATGAGCTCCATTCGCATAATGTTTAACCCAGTTTCAGGGTCTATGACTTGACCAAGGGCTTCTGTTACGTCTTTTAGCGTTTGGTTTGTCATTCTAACTATGTCTCCTCAACCAAACTCCTAAGCCTGTCCCAAATCTCAGTCACAGCCCTGGCAGCCGGGGATGCGCCGTTCTCCGCGAGTAACGGTCTCCCGTGTACCATGGCATGTATAAGTCGTTCATCATAGGGAATGCGGCCCAGGACTGGTACCGATTCTCGAGTGCTTTTGGCTTCGAGCAATCCGGTGACCTCTGGGTTGATATCGTGTTTGTTCACTATTACGGAACATGGAATGTGAAAGCTCTTTACAAGCCCTAACGCTCTTTCCATATCATGTAAACCTGACAAGGTGGGTTCTGTCACGATGACTACGTGGTCGGCGCCTGTCACTGAGGATATTACTGGACATCCTACACCAGGCGCACCGTCAACGAGCAACAATGACAGTGACATCTTTCGGGCAAGGACTTTCGCCTGATTACGTACCAACGCAACGAGTTTACCCGAGTTTTCTCGGCCAGGATAAAGGGCCGCGTGCACCATGGGCCCATATCGCGTTTCCGATATAAACCACTTCCCATTGATACCTTCTGTCAATTGGATTGCATTCTCAGGGCACACGTGATAGCACACGCCGCATCCTTCACAGACGTAATCTTTCACCACGAAATCATCTGAAATTGCGCCGTATCTGCACCTCTCCCTGCACAGACCACACTCTATGCACCTTTCCAGGTCTATTGACGCAGTAACTCCACCTACGAAGTCTTCTTCGTGGTTTATTTGTGGCGCAACTAAAAGATGCAGATCAGGGGCGTCAACGTCGCAGTCCGCTAGCACTTTCTCCTGGGCCAACATGGCAAAGCACGCAACTATACTCGTCTTACCTGTTCCACCTTTGCCGCTGATTATTACAATTTCACGCATTACTAAGCCTCACCGACGTGCCTAAGCCTTTGGATAAGTCAGTCAATTTACCGAAAAGCTCCAGAAAGCGATCCCTATACTCAGGCACTGCGTCAACAAGCAGACGTCCGCTTGAATACCCTTCCGCAATAGCACGAGAGTGCGGTATTTGCATGAGAATAGGGATCTGCGCCGTTTCGCAGTACTTTCGAACTGCGTCGTCCCCGATGTCTGCCCTGTTTATAATGACACCCGTGGGAATACCAAGACCCCTTACCGCATCTAATGCGATCCGGAGATCGTGAAGGCCGAAGGGAGTCGGCTCCGTTACCATCAAGATCACATCTGAACCGAGAACCGTATTGATTACAGGACACGAAGCCCCAGGTGGTGCATCCAGTATCACCACCTTGTCAGATCTAATCATAGACTTTACGGCTCGAATCAGTGGCGGAGACATTGCCTCTCCTATCCGCAGTAACCCGTGTACAAAATCTACTTCTTCAGCTTTGCCACTTTCTATGATACCAATTTCTCTCTCCACCTCCTTGATAGCACCTTCGGGACAAAGTAGGGTGCATCCTCCGCAGCCATGGCACATTTCAGGGAAGGTCAAAACCTCTTTGCCAATTACTAGGATGGCGCTGAATTGACACACCTGGCCGCATCTTTCGCATAGAGTGCATTTATCCATGTTCACCTTCGGTACCGGCAAACCGACTGACCTTTGAATATCTAACCGGGGCTTCATCAAGATATGACAATTCGGCTCCTCGACGTCGCAGTCGATGAGCTGTGCTCTACGTCCCAGCACCGCTGCCAGCGACGTGGCCACAGTGGTCTTTCCAGTGCCACCTTTTCCACTTGCTACACTTATAATCATGATACCTGTCGCTCAATATAGTCAGTTGGCTCCTCCTTGATTGACCGAGGACCCACTGCTGCTGTGCTTTGCGTGGTTTGCTGGTTTTGCCTAAAAAGATAGTCTCGCAGAGCCTCTTGAAGGACACCAGCCGCTAAGGTGGCGCAGTGTAGGTCTTCTTCGGGCAAGCCACCAACTTCACGCTCTATAACTTGATAGTCAATATCCGCGATCTCTTCTGGAGTCTTGTTTAGGGCCAACTTAGCCGCAGCTGCCCCGCAAAGGCCGCTCATGCGGCAACCGTCTGTCCAATACTTGGCGTCTATCACACGGTTGTTCGAAAATTTCAGCGATATCTCCATAGCATCACCGCATTTTCCCCGAAGACATGCATTACCATCAGGCCCATCCATTGCTCCGCGGCCAGGATCAACCCTGTGCTCGAACCAGACCCACGCACCGATGATAACGGTCAGGATGACGGCTCCCATGACCAGAGAAACCCATGGCACGGCGTCAAAAAGCGGCGGCATACTTTTTCTCATCCATTCCATGTTTAGTTGATAAGGAGCTATGGTGCGGTCTAGCATCCCGCAAGGACATGAAACTTAGGCTCAACAACAGACAAAGCAGGCTACTATCACCAATGACCTTCCACGTTGGGGCCAGATGTATACGTGACCTCTCCATTCTTAAACCTGGCTATGGCGTCACTGACAGAACCTTTTTGGTCCACTCCAACCCTAATATTAGCCGCATTCAATGTCCTAAACGCATTAGGGCCACAGTTTCCCGTCAGCAACACGTCAACCTTCTTATCTGATAGAAGCTTGCCCGCCTGTATGCCCGCACCGCGCAGGCTGTTTACGCCCGCCGAATTATCCACTACTTCCAACAGGGTGCCTTGCTCATCCACTATAATAATGTACCTTGCCCGCCCGAAACGAGGGTCTATTGGCGCTTCCAGATCGGGACCTGTTGAAGTAATTGCTATTCTCATGTCTTTACTCCTTAATCAAATCATCCTTCCACCGCCGCCTCCGCAGACTTGATGGTCTCCGATCAGTTCCAGCTCTCCTCTGAGTAGGAGGTCCACGACCTCACGGACGGTTTGACCCTCCGGCCCGTAATACACGTCTATGCCATACTGTCTGAATCCCATTAGGGGCCTCATGCCTATCCCTCCCACAATGAGGGCTTGCGCACCGCTCGTGTAGAGCGTGTTTACAGGTCCTATACACCCACCCTGTGTATGAGGAGGGTTCTGAACAACAGTGATATCCTTTATCTCGTTGTTCTCTACCGAGATAAGCGTAAATACCTCACAATGACCAAAATGACCTGCCCTTGGCGCATCAAGTCCGCCCGGGTACATAGACGGTACTGCAATCGTCTTTCTCTCCATAATCAACAAATCCTCCGCTCTTACTTATATATTGTTGGTCACAGACTTGCCTTCTGACAGCTATGGTCGCAAATCTGAGGATATCCCTTGTCATCCTCGGCCGGAGTTCTCGATGCTCTTGTGAATAACTCGAGCCAACGACTTGAAAACCTCTGCTGATCTCGAATCCGAGTGGTCGTACAGAATTGGTATGCCGGCATCTCCACCAATCACTACATAAGGATCTATGGGTACGGAACCTAGAAATGGAACTGCAAGCTCTTTAGCGGATCGTTCCCCACCGCCTGTCTTGAATAGGTCGATGTGACCGCCGCAGTGGGGGCACACTAGACCGCTCATGTTTTCAATTATGCCAAGTACGTTCATGTTTAGGGTTTTCCCAAACACTACTGATTTCCGTGAATCGAGTAATGCTACGTCTTGGGGAGTGGTGACCACAATGGTCCACAAAGGCTCTCCTAACAGCTGGGCAATACTCATCGGTTCGTCCCCGGTTCCAGGAGGCAAATCCACCACCAGATAGTCCAGGCTTCCCCAATCCACTTCACTCAAAAACTGCTGGAACAGAGAGTGTTTCATCGGACCACGCCAGGCCACCGGGGTATCCTCACTTTGAAGGATAAATGCCATAGACATGACTTTGACGTCATCTCGAGCCGTCACTGGTAACAATCCATTGGGCCCCATTTGAAGCCCATCCTTATCCACTCCTAGCATTCGGGGAATGTTGGGACCGTGAACGTCGCCGTCAAGTATCCCCACCTTCATTCCCATTTTAGCCAGCGCGACGGCCAGATTAGCGGTCACAGTCGTTTTTCCCACTCCGCCCTTGCCGCTCATGATAACTAAGCGATGTTTAATGGACTGGAGTTTTTTCTTTAACTGTTCTTCCGCGTGCTTTTGCTGCATTGCAGCGTCACAAGTAGTTGAGGAATCACACTGACCACATGTTGTGTTTTTCTCACAACTCGACGAGTCGTTCATCACTTTTTACGATCCTTTCTCAAAATTAGATTGGGCCACTGTCGCTAGGCCCTGTTAAAAATCCTTACCCATCGGTTTCACCAATAGCATCTCAGTGGCCCCAAAAAAAGAAGGATCAACCAGTCTTCTCAAGTTCAGCAAGACGAGCCTCCATCTCCTGAACCTTGTTCTGAGCCCTGGCAAGCTCTTCCCTTAAACTTTCCACCTCATAATCAGACGAAGACTGTCCCGAGGAAAAGCCGCGGGCCGGCCAGCCCCAAAAAACCCGACCGCCAAAACATCGTCCGCGTCCACCACCCCATGGAGCTCCTCCTCAGATCACACCACGTAATCCAACCCTACCGCTAGCGGCTCCTGCACCGACTCGAGGCGAGCAATATCCCCGACCCCAACCAGTGCGTGGCCCCTCTCCTAGTGGTCCAGTTCCATCGAATCCTGGCATTTGCGATCTCCTTTCCTAACTCTGTACCGAGCCCGTGACGCTATACCGCGCCTCGCTGCCCGGAAAGCTCTCGCCCTGCAGCCTGTCCAACCAGGCATCGCGTATTCAGGGGCAAAAATGGTACCGTTTCTATAGGCAAGCAAGATATCCTTTACATTTCCAGACAGCCATGGAACCAGGGTCATGCCCCTCGCTTCAATTTGATCGTTCATCCAACAACTGATTCCGCCGCAAAGTACTAGCTGTACTGATAATTCGAGTAGCCGATCCGGCCTTTTGTGTCTTGCCAGTGACGACCAATCTTCACTAGCTACCTCCGAATCGGCCTCTGGTGTGTGCAAAAAAATCAGCACTCTGCGGCAGGTGTCAAACACCGGAGCAATTCTGCCTTGATATTCTGAAACGGCAATCCTCATTTTCACCCTCGCCCCGACGTAAGCAAACAGTGTGCCAAGATTAACAAAATACTTGTTCTATGAATTGCGCCGCTCCAAAAATAACGTGACCATGCTATGAACATCTCACCAAACGGATTAGATATGACCATGACGGTTGCTGCTGTCGTATCTCCGCAAACTAGACCCGAACCGCACGCGTGGTTTAAACTGTAATATCCACAAAACTAGGAATAAAGCCAAATTTAGTCTCCATCAGGTTTGGTATAACATTAAAGGTCGGCCCCTCAGAATCGCCTTCACTAAGGTAGAACCTAAATACAGACTAGGCTACGTCAGATTGCTTTGCCGAAATCGCAATAACACGAGCGCTATCTTGTCATTGTGAGGAATCCATTGCTAAGTAGCACTCTAACGCTTAGCTAAGCCTTCGAGTACGACAAAGTATGGCAAGCATGTTAATGCCTAGGCGGTGCAAAACGCACCCACGACATAATATAATTGGTGCATTTTGCATTCTCCGGAAAATCCAACCAATGCGCTTCACAAACTACATGCACACATATATACTGAGGTTTCCGACGCCTGAGCATATTCACCATAGGAATTCCGCATGAAAAAATTAGACTTCGAGAATGTTTTACTAACTGGCGGTGCTGGATTCATCGGCAGCCATATCTTAGAAGGATTACTGAATCTAGGGGTTCATGTCACAGTTCTGGATAATTTTTCCACCGGCAAGATGGAGAATCTAGAGACAATTCTCCAAGGAAGAGTACGGCCGGGAAAGGATTTCCAGCTTATCAACGGTGATATCAGGGATTTCTCTCTCCTAGATTCAGTAGTTAAAAAGGTAGATGCAATTCTGCATCAAGCGGCATTGGGAAGCGTACCACGATCGGTGGAAGACCCCTGGACTACCCACACCGTCAATGCTGATGGCACTCTCAATGTATTCTTGGCCGCAATGAAAAATAAAATCAAACGAGTCGTGTATGCGTCATCATCCTCGGTCTATGGCGACAGTCGTACACTACCCAAAAAAGAGGGTAGGGAAGGAATGGCCTTGTCTCCTTACGCCCTGTCCAAGCAAATAAACGAACAATACGGCAGGCTATTTTTTGATCTCTATGGTTTAGAAACCGTAGGCCTGAGATATTTTAATGTGTATGGAGCGCGACAAGATCCTGATTCTGAGTATGCGGCAGTTATCCCCAGGTTTGTGACTGCACTTCTCAGAGGTGAGTCTCCCGTGGTTTATGGAACAGGGAAGCAGAGTCGAGACTTTACCTACGTAAAAGACGTAGTACAAGCAAATTTCGCTGCGTTGCGAGCTCCCAAAGAAGCTTGCGGAAAGGCCTTCAACATAGGAGCTGGACGACGAGCTACTTTGTTGGAACTCCTCTCTATACTACGGGAACTACTGGATACGAATACACGAGAAGTGTATGCCCCAAAACGGCCAGGTGACGTAATGCACTCGCTGGCTGACACCTCTAGGGCTGCCTCTGTCTTAGGTTTCACTGCTCAAACAAGTTTGAAACAAGGGTTGGCCCAAAGCATCGAATGGTACCGAAATTGCTGCAAAGGAATTGACAATATAAATGAAAACCCGGAGCGGGGTTAGGAGGGATGCGCCGGGTTTTCCACCATGCACAGCTTTCGCTGGTAGGTATAATACTTATAACACAACATCAAAAAGCAAATCAATTAAAAACAATAACACATTGTAATAACAAATATATAATACTACTATACTACTGACCCCACAGAGGTAACAATGAAAACTACGCGAAATTGGGAAAAGATCATTCGACGCCTAGAGCTTCTGATGAGGCTAAAGTCCTTTCCCGTGGCTTTACGGATGCTCGAAAGTAAAGAGATGCTCCGAGAAATTCCTTTCATGAGGCAGCTGGAAGGCAAGAAAACCTTGTGCCAGTTGATCACCTTAGTAAGGAGCTTTGACTGGACGGTCGGCGCGGTGGCCGAAGATTTCATAGGTCCCACATGCCCTGGGATCATTGGACTGGCGGATACCCCTGCACTATTCAAAGACGGGACATTCCGAAGCATAGTTTGGGTCCAAACTAGAGCAGACGGAAAGCGATATGAAGAATCTATACCCCGTATTCCTTTAGGCAAATATGAAGCAGTTGCCCTGGCACCTCTGGTATACAATCCTTTCGAGCCTGACATGGTGCTTATATACGCCAATCCAGCACAGATGATGCTACTCATAAACTCGCTCCAGTTCGAAAATTACGAAGTGATGCAATTTTTTTGCGTTGGGGAATCGTCTTGTGCTGACGCAATCGCGCGGTGCTATTTAACAGGAAAACCGGCACTTACCATACCTTGTTATGGTGAGCGCAGATATGGCCATGCCCAAGATGATGATCTAGTCATGGCCCTGCCTCCTGACTACGTCGAAAAGGCGTTGCGGGGGATGGAAGCCCTGTACAGGAGGGGGATCAGATATCCCATAAGCTTCGCAGGGGCGGAGCGAGACCTTACAACGTCATTTCCCATGGCTTATGGAGGGATCGACCAGTTAGAGGCAATTCGCGGGTCTGACAATAGGCTGCTTCTCGGCGTTACCGGCGGCATCGCCAGCGGGAAGACCACGGTAGCGAAGATGCTAGAAGAAAAAGGAGCCAAAACCATAGACTTTGACGTCTTGGCAAGACTAGTAGTTGAGCCAGACAAGCCTGCATGGAAACAAATAGTGAGTTATTTTGGGGAACAGGTACTAAACGAGGACCGCTCCTTGAACCGAAAAAAACTTTCAGACATAGTCTTTGGCGACCTGGAAAAACGTAAAAAGCTCGAGAGTTTTACTCACCCACAAATTCATATGGAGTTTGTCCGAAAACTTAACGACATTACAGCCAAGGACCCTAACGCAATTATTCAGGTCGTCATTCCCCTATTGGTGGAACTCAATCTCCAGTATCTATTCCATAAGCTACTCGTCGTATACGTTTCTGACGACGAAATGGCGAAACGCCTGGCAATTAGAGATAACATCAGCGAAGATCAGGCGCGAAAAATAATGGCATCGCAACTCCCTATTAAAGACAAAATAGGATTCGCCGATTATGTGATAGACAACTCAGGGACGCCTGAGGAGACGAGGGTAAAAGTGGACGAGCTCTGGCAACTTCTGAAAAGCGCCCAAAAGGAAATTCGAGGGCTCAAATGAAGTCCACTTTGGCAGTTCGTACGTTGGCAAAAACAAAAACAGTCCGACCCTAACCCCTGTACCCTCAGCCGGACTGCTTCTAATTGCCACCATTTGACAAGTGGCAAAAACCAAATTGTAAGAGTGAACGCTTAATAGATACATGCCCCCCTATACTTTGTCAAACTATAAAATACTTTAAGTATGATAATATTAACAATGTTAGCCACAAACAATCCTTAGCTATAGTCCAGTTTAATGTCATACAGCGGCTCTAGGAATTAAACGTCGGTTCCAAGGTCGTTGCGGTAACCCATTGCCCATTCATTCCCACTGTTATTCCAACTCTCACTCCCTTTGTCCTACCCTCCCAATTCTCCATTGTTCTCTTCCCTTCCTTAATTTACGATGTCGTTCCCACTCACCGCCCGCATTTACGATGTCATTCCCACGAAAGTGGGAATCCACCAGGATGAGAACCAGATCGAGTCTGCGATGACATTAATGCATGTTTGTCATTCCGAGTGGCCATAAGCTAACTTCTAAACCCAGAACCCCAGCCTTCGCTCCATTGCAGGTGAACCTAAGGTCAATTTACATCAGCTAAAAAACCAGTGCATCACTTCAGAAAACTTGGAGAACACGTACCAATACCCTTTCGACAAAATACTTACAATGTTTCACCTTTGCTGCCTCCTTCCACCTCACCACATGTTACTGCATTATATTTTTTTGAAAACTGATTGGCATGTGTTATTGTAATCCCATTACGAGTTCATCTATGCGAGCAAACACTGTTTCCAAAACGGGAGGTCCTGTGAGAACATTTCAATATCTCAAACCCGCTACCTTGGCAGAGACGGTGGAAATCCTGGATCAATATGGTCCTAAGGCACGCGTCATAGCTGGTGGCACCGATCTCATGATCCAGTGGAAGAAAAAGCTTTTGTCGCCCGAATACATGGTTTCGTTGCGGAACGTCCCTGAACTCAACTTTATAGATTGCACAGGGGCACTTTCCATAGGTAGCGCCACACGGCATCGAAGCCTTGAGCTGTCAGAGGAGATAAAGCGACGATACCCCATCATTTACGACGCGGTCAGCCAACTCGGGTCGGTCCAGGTGCGGAATTCTGCTACAATAGGCGGAAATCTTTGCAACGCAGCCCCGTCCGCCGATACCGCGCCTCCCATGCTTGTGTTGGATGCTGAGGCGGTCATACAAAGTAGCCGAGGACAAAGGATGGTCCCAATAACACAATTTTTCAAAGGCCCTGGCAAGACCGCGGTCGCTCCGGGTGAGGTCCTTAGTGAGCTACGAATCTCTGAACCCTTGCCGAGGACCGGCATGGCATATTGGAAACATACTAGGCGTAAGGCTATGGATTTGCCCATTCTTGGAGTGGCAATGTTAATCTCGTTTGAGGAGGACATGCAAACATGTGCCAAAGCCCGTATAGGCCTTGGCGTGGCTGCCCCAACGCCTATGCGTGCCTTCAAGGCTGAGGAGTACCTCGTAGGAAAAGCCGTCACTGTGGAAACCTTAAACAAAACAGGGGAAATCGCAGCACAAGAGGCTTCTCCTCGTACCACAATTCGCGGTTCAGAGTGGTACAGACGTGACATGATTAAAGTGTTGGTAAAACGCACAGGTTTGTGGTGCACCCAGAGGGCTCGTGAAACTCTGCTGTGACACCGTACCGATTCGCTCGATAGTTATTTTATGACCCCAAATGCGATTATCCATAAACCCGCTGCATCGGGTCAACAATAAGGGTCAGTTGTTTAGAACCGAAAGGAGTTTGCGTATAATGAAGCAGACCATAAGCTTCAAAGTGAACGGTGATCCGGTCTCCGTTGAAGTACATCCTCATTGGACTCTGCTGAGAGTATTGAGGGAAGAACTGGAACTAACAGGGGTCAAGCAGGGCTGCGGAGAAGGTGAATGTGGTGCCTGCACTGTGCTTGTTAACGGAGACGCAATCAATAGCTGCATATATCCTATCCTCGAGGTAGAAGGTAAAGAAGTCGTGACCATTGAGGGGCTCGCCGGAAAAGACAACTCGCTCCATCCCATACAGCAAGCTTTTCTTGAAAAAGCGGGCGTCCAATGCGGTTTTTGTACCCCAGGCATGATATTATCTGCCAAGGCATTACTTGATCAAAACCCGCATCCCACTGAGGCGGAAATCCGCCACGCCATAGCCGGCAACATGTGTCGATGCACGGGTTATGTTCAGATTATAGAGTCAGTGCAATACGCTGCAGAGTTAATGCGTAATAAGGATTAAGATATCCGCAGGAGATCGATATGGCTGAACTTTTCGTCGGAAAATCGCATCCAAGGGTTGATAGAGACAAGGTGACTGGTAGAGCCGCCTATATTAACGATATAAAGCTTCCTCGAATGCTTTATGGAAAAATATTGTATAGTTCCAGACCTCATGCGCGGATTGTCCGCATAGACACCTCAAAGGCCGAAAAGCTGCACGGCGTGCGTGCAGTGCTCACGGGATATAATATTCCAGAAGTCCGTGTGGGATTTTTAGGCGACCAAACACCGCTAAAAAAGGATAAAGTGAGGCAATTTAGGGACGAAGTGGCCGCTGTAGCTGCTATAGATGAAGACACCGCGGAAGAAGCTATACAACTTATCGAAGTTGAATATGAAGATTTGCCAGCTGTATTCGATCCCATAGAAGCTATGCAGAAAGACGCCCCACTCGTTCACGAATACGACGCAAGGGGAAAGCCTCGGAGGAACAATATACTTCCGTTACCATGGAGGCTAGTTGCGGGTGATGTCGAAAAGGCTAGGCGAGAATCCGCGTACGTGGTCAAAGATCAGTTTCGTACACAATGGGTTCATCAGACTTGTATGGGCACTAGCGGTGGTATCGCTTATTTCGACACAAAAGACAATCTAGTGTTCCATAGCGTCACCAACGTGCCCTTCGGAGGAAAAGACCGTCTGGACATGTTCTTGAAAAATCTGGGGATCAAGGGAAGATCGCGAATTCTGACACCGTACGTGGGAGGGAGCTTCGGCAGTAAGCTAGATACAGACATATATGAATTCATCCTTGTCCTCCTTGCTTGGAAGACTAGGTGTCCGGTCAAGATTGTTTTTTCCAGACAGGAAGAATTTCAGGCCAGTCCTCCACGTCAGCCCGTCATAGCTACCGTGGAACAGGGATGCGATAAAAATGGACGACTGACCTTTCGCTCCGTAGAAATGATCTTGGATAACGGCGCATACACATCTTGGGGCGCCACTACGCCCTCGGTCATGATGATCCCCATGTCATCCCTTTACAAAGTCCCAAATATATCTTTCCAGGCCACATGTGTTTACACCAACAATATATACGCCCAGGCCATGCGTGGATACGGGAATCCCCAAGCGACATTCGTCGTAGAACAATCAATGGACCAATTGGCGGAAGCTGCCGGAATTGACCCAATGGAATTTCGCAGGATCAACGCCAACGAACCGTACGAAAAGACACCCATGGGCTTGGCAATCACAACATGCCCATTAAAAGAATGCCTTGACGAAGTAAAAACCAGACTAAAATGGGACGAGAAACGGGGAAAAAGGAATGGTCGTGGTGTCGGGGTGGCTTCGTTCATCCATGTTGGGGGCGGTGCCCGCGTTTACCTGTCAGACGCCCAGGGAATTATTGTCAAGGTAGATGATGAAGGTAAAGTAACTGTAATCACTGGAGGTACAGATCAGGGACAAGGGTCCGAAACTATAATACCGCAGATGGTAGCCGAGGCTATGGGATTTAGACCGGATGACGTCTCCATATTCTCCGGTGACACAGAGGTGTGTCCCTGGGACGTAGGCACACATGCGAGCCGTCACGCTTTCATTACAGGTCACGCAATACTGACCGTCGCCGCCGAAGTCAAACAAAAGATACTGGATTTGGCTGCACGTCTCATGGGCAACCTTATACAACAAGAATTCAAGAAAAAGGCAAAAATAGATCCAGCCTTTGTCCAACCACAGATAGACTATTCGCTTCTAGCTGATCCCCAAAATCTTGACATCAAGGCAAGCCAAGTCTTCCTCAAAACCGATCCGGAAAATCCCTACACGACTTTACCCGTCGCAAGACTTCTTAGAAAAGCCCACATGACAGGTACCGGAAAAGGCGAAATGGTAATTGCTGAAGCTTTTTATGATCCACCAAATGAGATGCTGGATCGTGAAGGGAAGGGCAATTTGTCGTGTTGCTACACATTTGGCACGCATGGAGCTGAAGTGGAGGTGGACACCGAAACAGGAGAAGTAAAGATACTGAATTATGTTGCAGCCCATGACGTAGGACGAGCAATTAACCCCATGCTAGTCAAGGGCCAGATTTACGGCGCAACAGTCATGGGGGTGGGGTACGGTTTAACTGAGGAGATGATCGTCAACCACGGCAGGGTTATGAATCCGAATCTATTGGATTACAAGATACTCACGGCCAAAGACGTCGTTCCTGTGGAACCCGTGATCATAGAACCCTTTGAACCGTCCGGTCCGTTCGGTGCCAAGGGTATTGGAGAGCCAGCCTGTGTGCCAACTGCCCCAGCCATCATAAATGCAATTTATGACGCAGTGGGCGTTCGCATCAAAGAGTTGCCTGCTACACCTGAGAAGGTGTTGGCCGCTTTACGCAAGAAAGGACAGGAATGACCGCAAAAATCAACGTGGCAGTTTCAATCCCGGCGTAGCATGTAGGCTCATGGTTTGAAGCCGCAGCGAATCGTATTTCTCACTACTTCGTATCCGAGCCATTCGGATGACTGGTCAGGAGCATTTATAGCCAATCTCGCACAAGCCCTCGAAAGAAAGGGTTATCGGATATTGGTTATCTGTCCAGCCACGCCCGGTCAATACGGTAAATTCCAAGTTGACGGCATCGACACCATTCGATTCGCCTACTTCTTACCAAAATCCTTGCAAAAACTTACTGGAGGGGAAGGGGGGATTCCAGAAAACTTGACACGAAGCCTAATGGCTCGTTTTCAGCTCCCCACCATGATGGCGGTATTCCTCTACATAGTGCTTCGTGAGGTTAGTCCCACAGATATACTCTATGCCAACTGGTTGGGGGCTGCTATCATCGGGGCATCCGTCCGAACTATCACGGGCGTGCCTCTTGTTGTTTCCTTCAGAGGGGACGACGCGTATCTTGCACAAAAGCGGCCAGTATGGAAACTCATGACAAAATGGGTCATTAAAAAATCCACCTACCTTGCTCCAGTGAGCAAAGAGTTGCTTGAGATTCTGATAAGACTCGGTGCCCCTCCATCTAAATGTAAATTGCCTAAATTCGGAGTCGACGCGGATTTATTCTATCCCGCTTACAAAGAACCACTTGGGGAAAACGGACTTCACGTAATTTTTGTGGGGAGCTTGGTTCAAAAAAAGGGTCTCCAAGACTTGATAAAGGCACTTTCGGACGCAGAGCTGTCTAAGGTGCAATTGACAGTCGTTGGAGGCGGCAACTATGCAGGCCGCCTAAAGGAACTGTCTCGAGAACTCGGACTGGCAGATAGGATTAGGTGGCTCGGTGTGCTAAGCCCACGGCAGGTCGCTCAGGTGCTTAGGGAAGCTGACCTCCTCTGCCTTCCAAGTTACACTGAAGGTTCTCCTAACGTGGTCAAAGAGGCAATGGCATCGGGTTTACCCATTGTCGCTACAAGAGTAGGGGGGGTTCCCGATCTCGTACATGACAACGTCAATGGGTTCCTATACGACCCAGGTGATATAAAGGCTCTCAGGGATTGCATCGCATGTCTTGCCAAAAGTGAAAACATGAGGAGAATATTCGGTGAAATGTCGCGCAAACTGATACAGGAAAACTGTCTCACGTGGGATGATACGGCAGAAGATTTCGACCGCATATTTCAAGACATCCGAAAGTCTAGTGTCAAAGGTTTGGCAGATTGACGTGAAGCCTGTATCATCCCAGACCTGTGAACTCACGAAGGAAAAGTAATTGCAAGCAAATGACAAAAAAAGTCATTTACATGGATAACGCGGCCACCTCGTTCCCCAAGCCACCCAGCGTAGTAGACGCCATGGTCCGCTTCATGACTGAGATTGGCGCTAATCCTGGCCGATCAAGACATACTTTATCCGTAGAGGCATCAAACGTAGGCCAAACAGCCCGTGAGCTGTTGGCCAAGCTCTTCCACATACCTGATCCCAATAGGATAATATTCGCCCTAAATGCCACTGAAGCATTAAACACTGTAATATTCGGCTTCTTGAAACAGGGCCACCACGTCATAATAACCCAAATGGAGCATAATTCAGTTATTCGGCCTTTGCGATATCTAGAAGCTAATGGAGTGGTCAGCGTATCCGTAGCCCCATGCGACCGTATGGGGATACTTCATCCCGAAGAGGTTCAGAAGTTGCTTCGTCCCAATACTGCTCTCGTCATCGTCAATCATGCATCAAACGTTTGTGGCACTATTCAAGACATTAAGGCGGTGAGGCAGGTTATCGGGGAGATACCACTCTTGGTGGACGCAGCTCAGACGGCTGGAACAGTGCCCATAGATGTGAATGACTTGGGTATAGATTTCCTTGCCTTTACAGGCCATAAAGGTCTCTACGGCCCACAGGGCACAGGCGGTCTCTACATCCGGGAAGGACTATCAGTGAGACCGCTTAAACGAGGGGGTACCGGAACCGTCTCTGAAAGTGAGCATCAACCGGATTTCTTCCCCGACGCCATGGAAAGCGGCACCAAGAATAATGTCGGATTAGCAGGACTTGCCGAGGGGGTTCGATTCATCCTGGACACAGGGGTCGAAAGGATAAGGGAACACGAAATGTCCCTTTTAGAGTCGTTCATCGACGGCGTCATCGACGCACCAGGTTTGACACTGTACGGCCCACTAAAGCCCTACAAGCAGGTTGCAATACTTTCTGTAACGTTCGATCAGGCCCTCCCTGATGGCATGCATCAGTCTTTTGGCGGCTGCGGGAATAGGGCAATTCCCGCAGCCTTTGAATCAATACATCCCAATGAAGCTGGCAACATTCTGGAACATGAATTTGAAATACTCGTTAGGGTCGGCCTACACTGCGCCCCCTTAGCCCATAAAGCACTTGGCACATTCCCTGATGGCACCGTGAGGTTCAGCTTGGGATATTTCAACACCCCTGAAGAGGTTGACATCGCAATAGCCGCTGTTCGAAAAATCGCTGAAAAAAAGGACTATGGAGACTAAAATCAATCCTGCTAGGCATACCGTACACTACAGCGATCCTCGACATTATACACCAATTCCTAGCCTGTCCCGCCCTCTCATTCCCACGAAAACGGGAATCCAGAGACATGGATTCCCGATCAAGCCGTGAATGACATTTTAGGGGTGCTTGAGCCTAAACACCAATTCCTAGCCTGTTCCGCTCTGTCATTCCCACGCAAGTGGGAATCCAGGAAAATGGTTCCCAATCAAGTCGGGAATGACATTTTAGGGGTGCCGGACAATAGACACGAATTTGTAGAATGTATCGACCTGTCATTCCTACGCAAGTGGGAATCCAGGAAGTGGATCCCCGATCGAGCCGGGAATGACATTGTAGCGATTCTCGAAGGTGACCACTAATTCCTAGCCTGTATCGACCTGTCATTCCCACGCAAGTGGGAATCCAGAGACATGGATTCCCGATCAAGTCGGGAATGACATTGTACCGGTGCTCGAAAACAGACGCGAATTTCGAGGCCTTTTCAAGTCTGTCATTCCCACGCAAGTGGGAATCCAGGAAGTGGATCCCCGATCGAGTCCGGAATAACAGTAGTATGTGTTTGTCATTGGGAGGAGGCACAATCAGACATAGCAAATCTTTATGCAATTTGCCGTTTTCTTTCCCACTTCTAGGCTTTCAAAAAAAACCGGTTCACGTGGACCGCCTTTTTTAGAGCATTCTTAGTTCAGACACAAATGGGTTTGTACAAAAGAGGTGAATCTATAGGCCTCGAAGGGACGTGAGAGTCACGCTTCAGGACACGCAGATGTATCAAATATGATACGCGTAATTGCACCAATAATTTCAATACATGAGCCCATATTTCTTCATCTTCTTATAAAGTAATGTTCGATGTATCCCCAGCATGCGCGCAGCTTCAGATTTGTTCCCCCCACAACCCTCCAGCGCATCAAGAATAACCTGACTCTCAGTTTTTTCCAAAACTTGTCGAAGCGGCACAGATCCTGGCTCGTTTTTTCCCTTTCTTCGCAAGGACGAGACTATTGTTAAGGGGAGGTCTCCAAGTCCTATTGTATTGCGGTCAAGGGAGAATGCGAGTCGCTCTAACACATTGGACAGTTCTCGAACATTCCCAGGCCAGTCATAAGCCTCTAGTGCCTTAGCTGCTTGTTCGTCGATGGAAAGCGCGGCTCTAGGGATCTCACTGACAAGTTGATTCAAGACATGGTTTGACAACGGAATTATGTCTGTTCTTCTCTCCCTAAGCGGGGGGATATGAAGCCAGATGGCATTTATTCGGTAAAGTAGGTCTTTCCTGAACCTATTCTCCCGTACCATCTTCTCAAGGTCTTGGTTTGTTGCGCAAATGAGCCTAAAATCGACCCTCACCGGCGATGTTCCGCCCAGACGTTCAACTTCGCGTTCTTCAAGGACACGTAATAGCTTTGGTTGCATTTCAAGCGGTAGGTCTCCTATCTCGTCGAGAAAGACGGTTCCTCCACTTGCAAGCTCAAACTTTCCCGGCTTGCCAGCCGGACTAGCACCGGTAAAAGCACCTGGTTCATAACCAAACAACTCTGATTCAAGAAGATCTTTTGGAATTGTAGCACAATTGATACGCACAAAAGGAAAAAGTTTCCGAGGACTCGCATGATGGACGGCCTGCGCAAACAATTCTTTGCCAGTCCCAGATTCCCCCGTTATCAATACGGGTAAATGAGTAGCAGCGGCTTTGATAGCCTCCTCCCTCAACAAACTAATCGCCTCGCTTTGCCCTGCAATGCTGTGAATGGTATATCTCGTTGATCGAAGCGAAAGGAGCTCATCCTCGTATTGCTCGATCTTTTTTTCCAACATAGCCAGCTTACGCGCTAACTTTCCTACATCCCGGACGTTCTTGAACATGACCTGACCGAATACCGCTATAATCCTGCCATCTTTTGTTATGGGTATCCGTTGCACAACCATTTTTTGTCCTCTGATGAGATGGGTTACGTTTATCTCCGGAACCCCTGTTTTTGCCACGATATGCATACGAGAGTTCTCGACTACTTCAGTACAGTGCCTACCTATTTGTTCCGCGGGGTTTACACCAAGAAACTTGCCATAGGGAGTGTTGAAATGTGTCACGTATCCGTCTTGGTCGGTAATCATGACTCCGTTGTAAATGTTGTCTAGGATTAGTTCGAGCTTTTTCGCTTTTTCCAAAGCCTCTTCTAGCCGTGCAGAGATGCTAGACCTTCTCAACTTTAGCCTCCGGTGAGTGTGGGTGAGTGTATCAAATAAGATATATGTATCAAAAATGCTTCATCTCTTAAATACTTTTCACGCCTTTTTCTCTGCCTAATTAAACCTCATTTCCCAAAAACCACCCAGTTTAACACCTCAATACAACTCACTTAAATCATCTTCTCATTCCAAAAAGATTATATGGACATCCATCTGGCACTAATATTGCTCTCACCCCATAACAACCTGCTCCTACTAAAAGAGGTGAAAAAATGGACATCTCCGAACCTAAGATCAATCGCGAAGATATCCTGGTGCTAGTGGATTCCGATTTTAACTCAAGAAATGTCTGCATAGTGACAGGTGCGGCAGCCGGTATTGGAAGAGCCACAGCAGTAGCAGCAGCGGCGAACAATCTCACTGTGGTCGGGCTCGATACTGACGAGGCTGGCGGAAGGAAGACGGTGGACCTGGCTCGGGGCGTTGGCGGGCAAATGGTTTTTATCAAAACAGACCTCACCAAGGATGAGGAAATCGAACAAGCTGTATTAGAGGCCGAGAAACTTGGACAAATCAAATACCTAGCAAACATAGCCGGGATTCAGCACATAGACTCTGTGGAAAATTTCCCCATGGAACGCTACGATTTTATGCAAAAGCTCATGCTTAGAGCCCCTTTTTATCTTTCAAAGCTGACGATTCCCCATATGAAGAAAAGCGAGAAAGGGACAGGGGTTATCGGCAACATGGCGTCCGCTCACGCACACATTTGTACACGAAATAAACCCGTTTATAACATCACAAAATTTGGCTTAAGGGCATTGTCTCAATCCATTGCCGCGGAAGGCGAAGGGCTTATTAGATCTTTTACGGTCAGTACTGGCTTTGTCAAAACCGGTTTGACCCTAAAACAAATACCGTACCAAGCGGAGCAGAGGGGGATAACTCAGGAAGAAGTCGTACGCGATGTCATGATGGGCAGATCGCGTGTCAAAGAGATGATGGCCCCAGTTGAGGTCGCCAATTTGTTCATTTTCGGGTTCTCACGGTACGCTAAGTACCTGGTCGGAGGCGATCTCCTTTTTGATGGAGGGATGGTTCTTACTTATTGAGCAATAAAGTAGGTCGAGTTCCCTAATGATGGCACCTCTTACCAGGGGCCTCACAACGCAACAGCCCAAGGTTTTTTGGCGCGGCATCCCAATGACCAGTTTGCCTGTTAACCGTGGAGCTAGTCACATTTGGCATCAAAAGGAGGAGAGCATGAGATCTATGGGAAGGAAGGTTATCATGATGGCGGTCTTCTTGGCCGTCGTAGCGGCTGCCGGCGGCTCAACTGTACTCGCCGCCGATACCTTGAAGTTTGGTTTCATTGCGGACGTATCGGGTATCGGAGCTACGTTTTACAAATCGCAGAAATCTGCCATCGACCTTTTTATACAGCAGACAAACGCTAAAGGCGGTGTATTGGGGAAAAAACTGGAGGTGATAGTCCGAGACGCCCAGCTTAAACCCGATGTCGGTGCAAACCTCGCCAGAGAGCTGATACTCAGCGAGAAATGCGATTATCTAATTGGACCGACAAGCAGTGCAGTTGCCCTTGCTGTGACAAAGGTAGCCAAGGAATTTAAAAAAATCATTTACTTTCACACATCTAACAGCGAAGCCCTGACTACTACGGATTTCCAACCTTACATGTTCCAGGTCGTCCCCAATACAGGAATTGAAGGTAGGGGGATGGCGCTATTTTTGTCTAAAAAGCCCTTTAAGAAATATGCCCTAATTGGACCAGATTACGCTTACGGTCATGATCAGCTCAACAATTTTAAGAAAGAGTTAGCCAAGCAAAAGCCCGATGCGGAGATTGTGGAAACGGTTTGGGTCAAGATTGGGGAGTCGAACCTTTCTCCATTTATTCCTACATTAATGGCAAAGAATCCCGAAGCTGTGTATAGCGCTCTGTGGGGTGGACAGTTGAGTTCCTTCCTGAAACAGGCAGCCCCCTACGGCGTGCTCAAGAAAGCAGCCGTGAGTTCCCTTTACGACTTGGATTTATTGCGGGCCATGGGGTCAGATATGCCTGAAAATCTAGTTGGCTACGCCCGCTGCCCGTTCTATGCCATTGATACGCCTGAAATGAAAGAGTTTGTAAAGGCTTACTATGCCAAATTCAATGAGTGGCCTGCAGACTGGGCCATTATGGCCTACGACGGTTTGGTGGCTGTTACCACCGCTATGATCAAGGCCAATAGCACTGATCCAGAAGAGGTTGTGAAAGTATTGGGCGGGCTCAAATTCAAATCCCTACGAGGCGAGAGATACATTCGCGCCGAAGATCACATGGCGAATGTGGGTATCTACGTTGGTGTCACCTACAAAGACCCTAAATATAAAGACTTCCTCATAATGAAAGACGTGGTTGAGATCCCTGCTGAGCAAATTTGGCTGCCGGTAGAAGAAGTTAAGAAGCTCCAAGCCGCAAAGTAATCAGTCTGGGTAGTCCGGTTGCACTGGCGGTGTGCAATCGGACCTCTCGCCAAAAGCCCTTTTTCAAAGGTGGGAACAGTATGACCAAGGAATTGTTTGTCTTCATACTGATAAATGGGATTTGCCAAGGTATGCTCCTGTTCATCATAGCGTCAGGGCTCTCTCTGGTGTTCGGAGTCTTGCGAGTCATCAACTTCGCACATGGATCCTTGTATATGATCGGTGCTTATCTGGCCTTTTCCATTTCCACGTTGATGACGAGCGGTCCTCTGTACAGCTTTGTGTTTCTTCTTCTTATAGTGCCGCCCATTGTGGCTGTCATTGCCCTATGCCTAGAAGTAACGTTTTTTAGAAGAGTTTATCGAGGAGAACACTTACTCCAGTTATTGCTGACGTATGCCCTGGTACTCATTCTCGACGATTTGGTTAGAGTTATATGGGGAGGCGATCCTCGTAATGTAGCGCGTCCTTCTATACTCTCAGGATCCGTAGAAATTATGGGTATGGATTTGCCGACTTACAACGTTTTCATTCTTGGTACTGGCCCTTTAATAGCAGTAGGTCTCTGGCTCATTCTGTATAAGACCCGTGCTGGCAATATTATCAGGGCTACTGTTAGCTATCCTGATACCCTGGGAGCCTTGGGCGTCAACGTTTCGCTTGTCATGACCTGCACATTCATGCTCGGGTGCTGGTTGGCCGGGCTAGGTGGAGTGCTAACATCAGCCCTCGCAAGTATAGACCTTGGTATCGGAATGGAACGCATTATTGAATGTTTTGCCGTCGTCGTCATCGGTGGTCTTGGAAGCGTTGGTGGCGCCTTGTTGGGTTCATTAATTATAGGCGTAGGCAGCACATTCTTGCAGCTCCCCCTCGGTCGGTGGGCCTTAGTCTTCCCTTACGCCCTCATGGCAATAGTTCTTATCGTAAGACCTTGGGGATTCTTCGGAAAGCCTGAACGCTAGCGTACGAGGGGTACTTGTTATGCATACCAAAAATGTTCCCGCATTTAGATCCAACTGGATTGCCGGTGTAGTCATTGTCGTTTTGCTAGCCCTTTTACCCTTTGTGCTAGGAGGATTTGGCCGTACTGGGCAGTACTGGATTTGGGTCTGCACTGAAATGCTGATCATGGCACTTTTTGCTTTAAGTCTGAATCTCATCCTGGGATACGGAGGAATGGTAAGCTTTGGGCACGCCGCTTTTTTCGGAATCGGCGCCTACACGGTAGCCCTTCTAATGAAAAAAGCGGAATGGCCCCTTTATATGGCCCTTCTAGCCGCACCTATCGTTGCAGCTCTTTTGGCCGCTATAATTGGATGGTTCTGTGTACGACTTATGGGACTTTACTTTGCTATCCTTACCCTCGCTTTCGGACAATTGCTCTTCATGGTAGTTTTTCAATGGCGATCGCTCACCGGCGGTGATGACGGAATACACGGAATCCCACGCCCTGCTTTTCTGGGGCCCACAGAATACTACCTCCTTTGCCTGGCAGTATTTGTCGCCTGTTTCTTGATCATTCGTATGATTGTGAATTCGTCATTCGGTATAACTATAAGAACCATTCGAGAGAACAGCGAAAGGGCGAAATTCTTAGGTATAAATGTAAGGCGATATCAGCTCATTAATTTCATCATCGCTGGTGCCTTTGCAGGTGTTTCCGGAGGCCTTCTGGCGGATCTGAATAAGTTTGCACAGACCGATTTTCTGCATTGGAGTAAATCAGCCGAACCCATATTTGCCAGTCTCGTAGGCGGAATGTACACCCTCTCAGGACCAGCAATTGGAGCTGCTATCCTAATTTTCCTAAAAGTGATCCTTCAGCAGCTGCATAGGAGTCTAGTCGAAGGTGGGGCGATTATTCTTGGGGCAATCCTGTTAGTCGTAGTACTTTTTGCACCAGGCGGTTTTGCTGACCTTTACCAAAAGCTTAGCAAAAGGTCTCAAATGTAGTCTCAATGCCAGACAATGTGTGGGTGTGTCGCCATGACAGAGCACATTCTAGAAATACACGATGTTTCCAAATCATTTGAGGGAAACCAAATCTTCCAAGGTGTAAGTTTTGTAGTAAAAGAGGGCGAACTCAGCTCGATCATCGGTCCAAATGGCGCAGGAAAGACAACCCTTTTCAACCTCATAACAGGGCATTTATTGCCTGACTCCGGACGAATACTTTTCCAGGGCAAAAATATCGTTGGCCTGCAGCCCTTTCACGTTGCCCGACTCGGCATGGCCAGAGCTTTCCAAAGAACCAATATTTTCCCGCGAATGACCGTCTTAGAAAATGTCTTAGCGGCCGTGATCACCAAAGAAAGAGGCAATCTAAATTTCTTCAAGCCAATACGGTCCTTAAAAACATGGCACGAAAGAGCCTATCAAATATTGGAAAGCGTTGGCTTGGCCGAAATGGCGAACCGGCAAAGCGGCACACTAGCTCACGGTGATCAGAAAAGACTCGACATTGCCGTTGCACTGGCTTTGGAACCGAAACTTCTCCTGCTGGACGAACCCATGGCAGGAATGAGTCCCGAGGAAAGATGGTCAACTGTCGAACTCATAAAGAAACTTTGGGAACAACTCAATATTACCATGCTTTTCATAGAACATGACATGGACATGGTTTTCGGAATCTCTCAGATAGTCCGAGTACTCTGCTACAAAACCCTCTTAGCTGAGGGAACTCCTTCGGAGATCTCACAAAACAGCGACGTCATTGAAGCCTATCTTGGAGAAGAGGCCTAGTCATGCTGCTGCAAGTGGACAAAATAAACACATTTTACGGATTAAGCCACATCCTTTTCGACATTTCATTGGAAGTGGAAGAGGGCGAAGTAGTTGTATTGCTCGGCAGGAATGGCGCTGGTAAGACAACGACCCTGAGGAGCATCATGGGGCTAACACCGCCAAGCGGCGGCAGAGTTGTGTTCCGAGGCAAAGATATAACTGGCTGGCCTCCATACCAAGTAGCCAGGCTAGGCATAGGATTCGTACCCGAAGACAGAAGAATATTCCCTGACCTGTCCGTTAAAGCCAACCTTGACGTGGGACTACAACTCCAAAGGGCAAACAAAGGACCGTGGAACATCAATCGAATCTTTCAGATTTTCCCGCGCCTTGAAGAATTAGCCTCGAGGAGTGGCGGGCATCTCAGTGGAGGAGAACAACAAATGCTCACTATCGCACGTACCTTGATGGGCAATCCAGAATTCATACTTCTGGACGAGCCTAGTGAAGGTCTTGCGCCCATAATTGTCAAAATCTTAGGGGACGTCATTGACCTCATGAAAAAAGAGGGCATGACTGTCCTTCTGTCAGAGCAAAACGTAAAATTTGCCCTCAAGCACAGCGATAGGGCATACATCATTGACAACGGCCACATAAAGTACGAAGGCAGCATAGCTGATCTCAAGACGAATCAAGAAGTGACAAAACGCTACCTTGCTGTCTGATTGCCGAGAAGGTGTGAATCGATATTGTCGGCCAGTTAGCAAAGCCGACGCAATCACACCATGCCAAGTTGCCCGACCACTAAAAACATCGCAAAATGCTCGTCATTTTCCGAGTTGGCATATTTCCGCAAAACCTACAGTCATTTTAGAAATTACTACGGTCCGACTAAGTAAACACTATCTATAAACATGTTTGGGTATGTCTTGACCAGAACAAGCGAATCCAAGAAGATCAATCTCCCTGAGATGGAGGATGGCATTATAGGCCTTTGGCATCGCAATAAGGCCCAACCCAACGTGGCATCCTAAGCATTCGGAATAGCGAAAGTTTCTTGGTCAGTCCAAGTAAGTCCCTTTAAAAAGAGATCCACCCCGAGAGAAACTTAGACAAACGTTGTGACAAAACCCATTACTTGTGCTCTAGGATCCTGTCCAGATCTTTGCGTATCCGAGTCACAAAACTGCCAGAGACTTGGAACGCAACCTCACCTTCCTCGCTAGGTGTAACCATGGCTGTGACATTGTCTGGCACTTTCTGTTCAGCAGAAGCTTTGTTCCCTTCTGGACCATGTGAACCTGACGTATCAGGAGACTTGGGCTGATTGGTACTACCTGTCTCTTCTTTTTCCCTTGCTCGGCTTGAATTTGAGGTCTCAGCTGGAGCTGTATCCGACAAAGGTTCACCAGGCCATCCAACCTTTAACACTACCGGCTCTTTATGATCCTTTATGGTCAGCGCGGCTACGAGTTTAGGGGTGGAGATCTCAGAGGGCAATGACTCGACCTTACTCATGGACTTCCATTCCAGGTCTTTGAGCTCCCAAAGAATAGAGGTAACATTCCACGAATCTAACGAAGCAATTTCTTTCGGCTGTTCAAGCCGCCACTGGTTGCCGTCTTTACGTGTAGCAATCCACTTCTTACCATGAAGCTCTATTTCAAGCTTTTCCACATCGTTGGGGCTAAAGGACAAGAGAGATTTATCTCTCAGAATGTTTAAGTCTGCTTGAACTAATGCCTTGAGATTCTTCAGGTCCACTACGTACACATTGTCCTTTCCCTTGACCAATGCATAAACTTCAGACTCCCATGGCTTGGCAGCATCGTTCTTAACTGCCGAGCCTATGTACAAGGTTTGCTCCAACTTGGGGCCACTTAGAGTGATGAAAATCTTAGGATCATTAAGACCGTACTTTTCTTCGGAAAGATTCGGGCTATCAATGATGTCTTTTGCCTTCAGGTTGGCAAGAGTGTTCAAATCTCGACTCAAGACACTGGCCCGTAGTTTCATGGATTCAGGCTTTGTCAATACCCATTTCTCTGGAAGGTCTCGCTTGATCTCTATCTCTTGATCATTATTCCTGACCAAAACTCGATCCACATCCACGGGGGCAATGGCCAGTACATTCTTGTCGCGAAGGTCAAATATGCTTTTGTTAAAAGCGTTTTTAACCGTGTCCGCAACCAGAAACAAACGCTGGTCATCATCCTTTTTCAAATAAAATGATGACTTTGAGGGGTTTTGATCTCCAAAGGAAATATGATTTTTGATGTCTTTCGACCTGATGGTAACTTCAAAGGTTGGTTTTTGAAGCCCATATTCCTCCCAGGACACATCCTTTTCTTTGAGAACCCTCTCAGGTTTTAGAGAGGTGGCTGTGGCCACGATGCTCTCCACGGCGGATTGGTCTGCCAACGTCTTGACAGGGGCCATGAGCATCCATTTGCCTTCAATTTTCTTGAGGTGAACAAGAGTTCCGTCGTCCTTTTTGATACTTATATCATCAACGCTATCATTATCCATGCAGATCAGTCGGTTAGCCTTGTCTTCTTCGGCTTTTTTTTGTCCCTTATGTTTTATTTCGTAAAAGTAAACCCACGATCCAAGCACAGACAGTATGATCAAATAAACAAATATCTTCCTCCAACTCATTCGAAAAACCTCCGTCGGGAAACCACAAAGTACCGACTCATCACCAAAGGTGAGACAATATCAGGCGGCTTTCACCGATCTCCTTCTAAAAATGTAAACCACTATGCCTGCTGCAATCCAAATCAATGGCACTAATACCACGGAAACAAAGAAGAAACTTGTTGCCTGTCTGGCGGTCAAAACAAACGGCTGGGCCTTCAACGACTTTGGGCGAATCGAGATGAGATTCTCGTCTTCCGCAAGCCAGGAAACCGTGTTCATGAAGAGGTCTCCATTCCCCTGTAGCTTGTAGTATTTGTTTGCTGCCATAAGCGAACTCCCTACGACCACTATCCTGGCTTTCTTGGGCTTAGATTGCTGTTCGTTGTCAGAATTGGACTTGTTTGTTTCCTCTCCGTTAGAATCAGTAGTGCTGGCCGAGCCGTCACTCTTCGCAACCTCTTTAGCCGATCCCTGTTGCTGTGTCCCCTCTTTTTTGTCCTTGGTGGGCACTTGGGAAACCGCCATCACTGAAATGGGGCCTTTTACACCCGTTTTCTCGTCGAAGTTTGCATTCCCTGACTTCAGTTGCTCTTCATTAATGGTCCAAGAAACAGGACTTGTTAAAGCAAGGTCCTGTGCCTCGATACCACCCTTGCTGTCGCTTTCAGCTCGCACAGACCGAGCCTCTGGAAAGAAGGAAGCCAAGTTGAAATTCTTTGTTATGGGGAACTTTATGTACGACACGATAACCGGCATAAGGTAATCACCACCCATAGCCCGACTCATCCTGTCCACAACTATGTCATCCGCCGTCAAGAATCCGTAATCCTTCAGCAAGGCGGCCAACTTAGGTGTCTTGAATGGATTTAATAAAACGAGTAAACTCCCGCCTCTATCTATGTAAGTCCGTATCGCTTCTATCTCGCTCTCCATTGGGTCAGTCTTAGGCCCTGCTACTATTAGAACTGCGGCATCTTTAGGAACTTCTGGCGTTTGCAGGAGAATCAATTCTTCAACCTTGTAGTTTTGTTTTTCAATTTGGGCCTTTGCAACACTGAAGCCCGTCTCATTGGTGGACTCAGGTGATAACTCTCCGTGCCCTTTCAATAGATACACCTTCTTGGCTTCTGTTCGGAGAAGCTTCACTAGGGCGTTGGTTACGGTTTCTTCATCCACCGTGGTAATGCGCTCTTCCCTCTGGCCGGCTTTCAGGATAGTAGTTGGATAGGCATCTATCTTGTTTGCTACGGCAACTGATCGCTCTTTATCAGGGTCCACGAAAGTGTAATGGAATTTCGAGTAAACATCACGGTATTGATCCAGCAGATCTCGCACTTCATCCCGATCGCCTTGATCTTTACTCTCGTAAAAAGCCAGTACGTCAATAGGTGTCTGATTTTTCCTAAACGTCTCCAAAACATTCTTGCTCTGGGAAGACAGGGTGTAACGCTTTGCCTGCGTCAAGTCCCAGCGTTTGGGATTTTGCAGGATTATGTATTGAACAGCAACCAAGATGCCTAGGAACACCACTATCCCTACGGCCGTGCCGCTGCCAAGAATAATACGTCGTCGTGCATTATGGCGTGTCATGGACTAGCCCCTCCACCTGTAAGTCTCGAGTGATCTAAGTGTCAAGAAGACAAAGAAAACAGCGAAAAAAACAAAAAAGGACATGTCTGACAGTGCCAAAATACCTTTCTGAAACGATTCTATGTGCTCTAGTATCGACAACTGCCTTATGACATACCCTGTTGTTTCGCCTGCAAACGACGTGATCCAATTCATCACCCAAAACATCAGAGCTGCTCCAAAGCTTATGGCCGCAGAAATAATCTGATTTTCAGAAAGTGTTGACAGGAACATTCCCAGCGCCACAAACGCAATGCCCATGAATAGAATGCCAATGTATCCGCTAACCAAGGTGCCCATATCCGGTTCCCCTACTGTTATCAGCAATAACGGAAAAACTAGGCTACTGGCCAACATCACTACTAGCACGCATACAGCCGCAAGAAATTTCCCAAATACGACCCCGCCATCTTTAATGGGATAAGTCATTAGCAGCTCAATGGAGCCAGATTTTTTCTCCTCTGAAAACAGCCTCATGGTGATCAATGGCATTAGAAACAGCAAAATAATGCTCATGTTTTGGGCCAAGGGACGTATTATTATATCGGTCATGTTTATCCGCTGGGCTATCATTGGATTGTTAGCGGCTTGAAGGCTTACAAGACTCATCAGGGAGACGTTTGCCCAAAAAAAGAATCCTGATATCAAAAGGAAACAGGCGATAACCGCATACGCTATCGGGGACACAAAAAAATTGGCTATCTCCTTGCGAAATACCGCATACCACCCACTCATTAGGACACCTCCTCTTTGTCAGCGTACTCGGTAGATGACGCATCCTCCCTCTCTTCAGTCACAAGCTCGATAAAAACGTCTTCCAAGCTCGCTTGAATGGTCCGCAGCTCCAAAAGGTCAATGTTTCGCTGCACAAGAGTGCGTGCAATGTCAGCTCTTACGTCCGCATCGGACGCGGACTCAACCGATACTTGAGTTTCACCAGAAATGCCCTCCTCTACGACCCTGGCATCTATCACGTTGGGGACATTTGTCAGCGCTTCTTTTAACACTTGAGCAGTTGCCCGTGCTACGACGTGATATCTGGCTGACTTTCCGTAGCTCCTTGCTAGATTCTCTGGAGTGTCTTCTGCAACAATGGAACCCTTGTTTATTATGATCACACGATCACAAACCTGACTAACTTCAGGTAGAATGTGCGTGGAAAGTATTACAGTCCGATTCCGAGAAAAGCTCTTAATAAGATTCCTAATCTCCCTAATCTGCCGCGGATCAAGGCCTATGGTAGGCTCGTCCAGTATTAGAATGGGTGGATCCCCAATCAGCGCCTGCGCAAGGCCAACTCTCTGTTTGTAACCCTTAGAAAGCCACTTTATGATCTTGCCCATTACCTCATGTATCCCAACAGCCTGGGATACACGCTCTACTTCAGCTCGTCTTTGTCGTGATGGCACCTTTTTTGCCCGAGCCACAAATTCCAAATAGGAATCCACACGCATCCAATCATAAAGAGGCACATTTTCGGGCAAATATCCAAGTTTTTGCCTGATCTTCAGAGAATCTCCGTTGACATCAATTCCCATCACTTTTGCAGAGCCGCCAGACGCCGGCGTATAACAAGTAAGTATCCGCATCGTCGTAGTTTTCCCAGCCCCATTCGGTCCAAGAAAACCCACTATTTCCCCAGATTCAATTCGAAAATTCACATCCTTGATCGCGGCTAGCCGACCAAAATATTTGGTCAAACCTTCCACTTCTATCATACGCCACCCTCCTAAGAGCTTTTCGTACCATCAGTCGTATTACCGAGGCAGGAACTTTTGTCAAGGTCTCGATCCCGTCTTAAATAACACAGTGACTCCCATCGGATATTTTCGCAGCACAAGAATTTGTGATACAATCCTGTGCCACATGTTTTTCTAAACATCTCATGTGGCAATAAACTGCAATAACATGACATCATTGATCACAAATAGTTTCACCAAGTGTTTTTAAGAACCCAATCTGGGATCAAGAAGAGGATATGGCTCTTTTTTAAATGACCCCAGAAAGCATCGGCTTCAAACTCGTATGCTATATAGGAAGTATTACATTATACTAATCATACATTAACGCGTTATTGCTATATAATATACTCTAATACATTGACCGAGATGGTGTGCGATGCTATAGTATCTTATTAGCAATTCGACTAACGGATGTTAAGGCTCCATGCCCCTAGCTCAACTCAAAAGGATAGACATTACAATAATGAGGTATGCTTTCCGGTCATCACACTGTCTTTTTTCATTGTTCATGTTCTCGTTCTTCCTAATACACGGTATTCTCTATGCTGCTCAAGAGACTCCTGTGCATGTCCAAGCTGAGAACGCTTATTTTTTAGGAAGTCGCCAATTCGCACAGGGAAATATCGCAGCAGCGCTCCCAAATCTCGAAAAGGCAGTTGAGTTGGCTCCGGACAATGAAACGTACAGGGATACCCTGGCTGTTGCATTGAATAACGACGGACTTAGGCTAGCCAAAGAAGGCAAAGTCCTTGAAGCACTGAGGCGGCTCGAAAAAGCAGCGGAGCTTAACCCGAAGGACAAGGAGATAGCGGGTAATTTCTTCCAACTAGTGCAGCAGTCTTTGTCTCTCCCTGAAGAACGCCTTCCAATATCCCAGAAAATTTCACTTCTCAACAAATGTATTTCGCTTCAACCTTCCAATGATCTCATTCAAAAGCAATTGGCAGCACTCACAAACAATATGGCAGTTCAAAGGGCGAAATCTTCGCCCACCGAGAAACACATAGAGTCTTTGATGAAAGCCCTCTCTCTTGATCCCGGTAACTCAAAGATCATGAAAAATCTTGCGACAGCTTATTTCAACATTGCCGAGGAGAAATCAAAACAAGGTGCCTATGATGCGGAAGTTGAACTCCTGAAAAAAGCATTAGAGTTGTTGCCCAACGAGACTGTATTTGTTCAAGCCCTTGCTCGAGCTTTATCCAACCTGGCTGTTCAAAAAGGAGAGAAAGGGGACATTCAGACTCAAATAGACCTGCTCAAGGAATCCCTTCAACTGGTGCCAAACGATCCTGTAACGAAAAAGAATTTGGCTGCATCCTACCATAACCTCGCAATTTCAGACAAAATTCAGATGAACCCCTCTGATCGTATCGCAAACCTTGAGAAGAGTCTCGAACTAGATCCAAAAAATAAGGTAGCATCAAAAAGTCTGGCCTATTACCTCGTTGCCGATGCCGTGACACACGCAAAGACAGGCCAAATGCAAAAAGCTATAAGCTTGTTAGAGAAAGCCTTGAAACTAGATCCTGAAAATAATAGTGCTCGCTCCAATCTGGCAGCCATCTATTACAATCAAGCGCTGCAGAAAGGAGATGCAGGGGCCATGGATGAAGAAATTCGTCTCCTCCAAAAAGCAGCTGCTGCCGATTCATCCAACGCTGAAATAAAGGAAGCTCTAGCAATGGCATATAACGATTACGGCGTGGAGCTTGGCAAAAAGGGAGATTTTAAGCAAGAAATGGCGTATCTCCTAAAGGCCGCTAAGCTGTCCCCGTCCAATAAGATCATCAAGGAAAATATCGAGACAGCAAAAAAGAGAAAAACCACCACCGGAACAACAAAAGACTCAGAAAGCAGCACGAAAAAAAACTAAACTAAATAGAAGGCGGCAGTCATTTGGGTGTGAAAAAGAACCAGGAGGAATCGCCTCATTCATTACCGTTATGCTCCCGAGTTATTGCATCGTCTTTAGATAATCGCCACGGCATTTTAGACGCCGTTTGCCGCTTTAGCGAGGCAACATGGTAGGTCAAAGTCAATTTACTCGCAAAGATTTCCTAGACGCCATCTTCTCCCAGTACTACCGAGAACATAGAGGTTTTATACTTGTTAAAGTAGTAAAATCTGAGGAAGCCAAAGTAGCCACGAGGTATTTTCCAAACATTGAAGTACTGGGACGAGAGATCTATGGCGAAGACAGCGATGTATATTTTGGAATATGTCCTCGTGAACGTATGAAGCCAGAAAAAGAGCATGTCAAGTTCATCTTGGCGCTTTGGGGAGACATTGACATCGGGCCTGAGGCACATGAAAAGGGACAACAATTTTATAGGGGACCTGAAGAAGCAGCCAAGGCTATTCGAGATTTTCCTTTGCCCCCTTCCATAACGGTCGATTCGGGCCATGGGCTGCATCTCTATTGGCTCCTAGATCGAGCCATTGAGGCTACCGAACCGGCAGCGATAGAAGAGGTAATTAGCAAAGTCCAGGCGGGGCTAAAGTGCAGAATGAATGCGAATCTGGATGCCCTAATGCGACTTCCTGACACGTACAATAATAAGGTTATGGGCTCCTCGCGTCTCTGCAGCGTCAAATTCATTAATGTGAACTTCCGATACGCCCTCGGCGATTTCAAGCACATAGCACAAGCCACGGGAACTAGCTCTGCACACACCCTTAGACGTTTCGAACCCGAAACCTTAATCGATGAGCAAATGGGAGGCAGCAGCACCCCAGAGAGACCGACAGTTCTCCCCAGTCAGAAAATACGAACAATAGCCCCCCCCAGCGACCAACCTAGAAACTCAACCGGCTATCAGGCGGAGTCCCCTGACTTGCTGGAAACTAGCATACCACCGGAAAATCTCGTTGAAGTTCCCCAGACCCTAACCAGAACGCAAGCGCCCCCTGACTTCGGAGTATACACTTTGACCAAGGAATCCAGACCAGCGCAAAAAGCTTCTGAAAACGCCTTCGGGACGGAAAAAAATCAAGGGTTATTCTCGCACTTGATCTCCGACGGCACGGTAGTTGAGATTGCTTTTAATAAGACAGATCAAGTAATGAAGTGCAAGATTGAGTGGGTAAGTAGAGAATGGATTGGGGTCCGAGAAGGCAGCGACTGCTATGCAATACCAATCAACAGTATATTATTTATTCGGTATAAAGAATAGTCAGCCTGTCTTCAAACGTGCCTCCCGGGAACATTTACACCAGATGACATCTCGGCGGCTTTAGTGAAAGTCACGAATACGCTCTGGATGATAATCCTCAGTCTTTTTGGATGGAAAAACGATGCTCAACATTATATGGCTGTTTCTGATTGTTGGTTCGGCTCTCGTCGCCATCATCACAGGCCACTCAAAAGAGCTGGTGGTCGCAGTGACAGAAAGCGCTAATGCCGCTTTCAAGCTGGCTATAGGGCTAACAGGAATTATGGCGCTATGGTTGGGCATTATGAGGATCGCCCAGGATAGCGGTCTGGTGAAAAGGGTAACACTACTCATAACTCCCCTCATGCGATGGCTATTTCCTGATGTACCGGATAAACACCCAAGTCATGCCACCATGGCGATGAACATTACCGCCAACATGGTTGGCCTTAACAACGCAGCCACGCCCTTAGGAATCAAGGCCATGGAGGACCTCGATACCCTGAATCCTCGCAAGGGGGTTGCAACTGACGCCATGTGCATGTTTCTGGCAATAAACACTTCCAGCGTCCAGCTCATGCCTGTAAACGCGATAGCCTTGCTAGCAGCAGGCGGATCCTCAGATCCCACTGCAATTGTACTCCCTGCGATTCTGGCCACACTTTTCTCCACCTTCGTAGGCGTGGCCTCCGCAAAGATATTCGGAAAATGGCGCCGATTTTCGCTTAAATAAAGGTTGCTATCAGTGACGTTTACGATTTCGGAATGCTCCAATATAATCTCAAATGCAATATTTCTATGCTTTTTGGTTGGCATCCCAATATACGGCTACCTCAAGGGCGTCAAGGTTTACGAGTCCTTCGTGGAAGGGGCAAAAGAGGGGTTTCAAGTAGCTGTTCGAATCATCCCATATCTGGTGGCAATATTGCTTGCAGTGGGTATGGCGAGGGCATCAGGAGCTCTCGACATCGTGTCAAAAATCGTACCACACTCCTTACGCGAAATCGGTCTGTCCCCTGAGATTATTAGCCTCATACTCGTGAGACCCCTTTCAGGTGCGGCTTCATTAGGAATACTGGGGGACATAGTGACCAAAATGGGGCCAGATTCATACCAAGCAAAACTAGCCTCAGTCATACTAGGAAGCACCGAAACGACTCTTTACGTAATCGCCGTCTATTTTGGAGCCGTGTCCGTAACGCGTGTGAGATACGCTATTCACGCCGGCTTGCTTGCCGATGCCGCCGGTGCGTTGGCCGCGATATTGCTCTGTCTCTTGTTTTTTTAGATGATAAAGATTGGACTGACCCACGACTATAAGCCACCTACACGATGTTTGTGTAAATCTATGTCAAAATAGATCGGTAACCTATAGCGTTTCTCGAAATTATACCAGTTCGCAAATTTCTTTAGGATTGAACCAGCTCTGTAGCGGGACCTGCATTGACCGTTAAATTCACTCTCAATCGAGGGCCGGCTAATGTTGCCACGCAGGCTTGTGCCTCCCCCCAATGACAAATGATCTTAGGACCTCTAATCGAACCCCTTTCTTGTAGGTGGCGGGCTTTTCCTGTTATCGTTAGCCACAGAGATTGTCGCTGCCATAGATTGTAATTATCTTTGTAAACCTAGCAAAGCAGTCTTAGTGCTGCAGCACTGAGCCGACACCATCTAAAGCCACCCTCATATTATCCTTGTCGTGATCCTCCCACATGCGACCGCATCACGGTAGAGGGGCGCGCAGGGGTATCTTGCGCCCGTCCTTAGTAATCACTTCGCCGACAACAATCTTTTCCGGGGTGATAGTTCCCCGGAATCTGTGCCCGTCCGTGTGAGAAGCTACGACAGTTTCGCCATCGATCCTACCAGTCCAATGATACGTCCACCTATCACTCAGTGGTGGATATATATGAAGCACGCCTCTAATCTCATTACCCCTACGCTGGGCGTTTCCTTTAACCTTTACCCCCATGACTTCAGTTTCCCAATTCTTAACAGGCCCCCACTCGGAATCAGCCCTGATCTGGTTATTTGCACCAACAGGCTGAGCATCTTTACCCGGAGAAGCGTTCCCATTGCTCGACGCCCCAATTGCACTAAAACTCATCAACGCAAGACATGTCAAACCAATAATGGTCGCAGACAGACACAGTTTTTTCATTATCATTATCTCCTTAAGTTGATACAGATACCAAGCAGACCCCTGGAATATTGTTCAGTAATTGTGAGCATCACAAGTGCACTATCCGATCGGTTAGCACATGCACTAGTGTAAAGATCATGTCGAATTCGAACCATCTTGCTATCGATCTATCAAAAAGACAGGTGACGGTAGGGGAAAATTCCTCATCACCCTCCCAGAACACATATGTGACCGGAATCAAGGGAAACGGATAAAATGTCAACGAAAAATCACCTAAATTAGACACATCTGCTCCCAGTTCCCGCCCCCTTGCTAGGAAGGACTGCGGCTGCTTTCCGTAGCATCTAATTATAGGTTCTACCGGCATGGAGTGCGGGCCTTGAAAAAATGTCGAGCCACCTGGAAAGTCTTTCTCGCTCACTAGATGGCCGGTAAGATTTCCTCCGTGGGGTGCAAGGAGATATCTGATCAGAAGAATTTGAAATTCCTGCGTTAACGAACGGTCAGGCCAAGGCGTAATCTCTCGTATGCATTCCCTATGCGGGTCCACCAGGTACGTTGCGTTGAGGAAGCCAACCCGATACAAGTTCTGCCCACCTGATACGCTTACACCGGGCAAAGTCAATATTTCGCTAGGTGACCTTGACCTTAGGTCTTCCCAATGAAATGGGTGAGGTTGTGCACATCCCATCTGTTGCTCCTCAGCAAAAATTCGCAAGGCTCCTTGCGCTATAGCGAGGACAAAAATAAACAACCAAACATTCAAAATCAAGGCGGGTTAGGATACTGGTTGCAAACTAGTCCAGTGGGAATATAACTTCGATTCGGCGAAAAAATCATTTTTTTATGTACAGCATGACGTGAAATGTGCTAACTTCATACCCGTCTGCCAACCCAAAGCAAATAAGCATCGACACTAAAGGCTGGCTATCCACCGGCCTGATGGTGCAAATCTTGGCTTAGGAGGAGCAAGAAATGACAATTCTCAGATTCCTAATGGTTGCTGTTATGGCAGTTCTTGTGCTGCTTGTGCAGACGGAATCATTTGCTGCCCAGGAAATTAAGGTCGGCATCGTAGATTCGTATAGTGGTCCACCCAGTACCTATACGAATGATGTACGAGACGCATTCAAAATGGCCCTGGACAAGATTAACAGTCAGGGCGGCGTTCTAGGTCGAAAGATTACCTTTGTAACCAGAGACGACAAGTTTAAGGTTGACCTCGGACTCAGCGCAGCCAAAGAATTGGTAATGAGGGAGAAAGTCGACCTCCTCATGGGAACTATAAACAGTGCAGTCTCGTTGGCAATCTCGGACTTCGCCAAAAAGGAAAAAATACCTTTCCTCGTCACATACGGTAAGAGTGCTAACATTACAGGAGCCAAAGGACACAGATACGTATTTTCGATGAACGATAACACCGAGATGATCGGCCGAGCTGCCGCGGCTGGGCTTGCCAAGAAACCCTTTAAGACGTACTGGATCGCTGGTGACGACTACGAATACGGACACGCAGTAGCTGACGCTATCTGGAAAAACCTTCAACGCATCAATCCAGACCTAAAATTGGTCGGTCAATCCTGGTGGAAAGTTGGCGAACCTGATTTCACCCCATACATAACATCAATACTTTCGGCAAAGCCCGATGCCGTGATTGTTGCCACTGGAGGTGCGGGGTGCGTGCCCTTCTTGAAGGCGGCAAAAGCCACGGGATTTAATACCAAGATGCCTTTCTTCATGCACACTGCTACCGAATTATCTACTTTAAGACCGCTCGGCCTTGATGCCCCGGAAGGGGTATTGGGGACATCCAATTATTTCTTCTATTTCCCAGATACACCCGCCAACAAAGCCTTCACCAAGGAATTCAAAGATGAGTTCAAGCGCTATCCCTCGTTTGGTAGCCTTATTGGTTATTTCACAGCCCATTTTATCGCGGAGGCGTACAAGAAGGCTGGTGCTGTGGACCCAGAAAAATTCATCGACGCCATGGAAGGCATGACGGTTGAGTCACCCATCGGCCCCATAAAAATGCGAGAGTACGATCACCAGGTCATGTTGCCGATGTACATGGGCGTAACGAAGAAAGACAATAACTATGATTTCCTAATTGCCGGCGACATAGTCACCATACCTCCTGAAGACGTGATGCCACCTGTGGAAGAAATCAAGAAGATGCGGGAGAGTCAATAGCCCCAAAAAAACGCGAAAAGGGGCAGCCTGTTTTGCAATAAAGTGGAACTGAGAGGCTAGTCACTATGGATAGTACGGTGAGTCAGGCTTTGGCCGGGCTTGTTCAGCAGATTCTAGTAGGTTTGAGTAGATCTACTATCCTATTTATAGTCTCTTCTGGGATGAGCCTAGTGTTGGGAGTGCTGAGAATACCCAATGTTGCGCACGGCTCCCTGTACATGATCGGCGCATATCTAGCTTACAGCGTGGCGATGTTCGTCGGTTCGAGCTATGGGTTCGTGGTCGCACTTATCTTAGCGCCCCTCGGAGTAGCCGTCATCAGTTTTGTAGTCGAGAGGAGCCTCTTCTGCCATTTGTATGACAGAGAGCATCTGATGCTCCTGCTGTTCACCTTTTCGCTAACGCTCTTATTTCGGGACTTGGTAAAGCTTACTTGGGGGCCTGACTATAGATCATTATCCCCGCCTGAGATGCTTCAGGGTGCCTGGTCCGTACTCGGAACGCCTATTCCAAAATACAACATATTCCTGCTGTTTGTGGGACCGCTGGTGGCACTCGGATTATGGCTACTCATAAACAAGACCAAGATCGGAAAAATATCGAGAGCCGCAGCTGTCGATAGGGAGATGGTGGGAGCCATAGGCATAAATGTGGGAATGGTGTTCGCATTTGTATTTGTAATTGGGTGTGCGTTGGCCGGGCTAGGTGGGGCTCTTGTAGCGCCTACTCAGAACATTACACAGGGAATGGACCATTCAATCATCATGGAGGCCTTCCTCATAGTAATCATAGGCGGCCTAGGAAACATGTGGGGAGCCCTTGTCGGTGCCCTCATATTTGGCCTCACAGATTCCATTGGTATTCTTCTGTGGCCTCAATTTGCAATCGTGTTCCCCTACGTTGCGGTAATAACAGTTCTCATCATTAAGCCGACTGGCCTCCTAAAAGGGACATGGTGAGGAGGAATGTGCGCAGTGGCTGGACAAAATCGGATAAGACCCGTCACACTCCTAATACCTGTCTTACTAGTACTACTAGTTTCAGTACCCTCTTTCCTCCCGAGATTCTATATTTATCTGATTGCACTCATAATGGTGACCGGCCTCTTGGCCACAAGCCTTAACCTCGTTCTCGGGCACGGGGGTGTGTTCCAGTTTCACCACGCCGTTTTTTACGGAGCCGGGGCGTACGCCTGCGCATTAACGATCACCAAGACCAGTCTTCCGTGGTACGCTGCATTCGCCGCTGGCCCAGTTGTGGCTTCAGCGCTCGCCTTAGTAATGGGATTGATCTGCGTGCGGCTATCCAAGCTCTATTTCGGAATGCTTCAGCTCTCCTTAGGGTCTTTGATATGGGCACTCGTCTTCCGATGGTATTCATTCACTGGCGGTGATGATGGCATACATGGAATCCCTCTACCTTCATTCCTCACCAACGTCAACGAATCGTACTATTTCACTATTGCTGTTTCTGTGGCCTGTCTGTGGGCTATGTACGCCGTCGTCAATTCTCCCTTCGGCAGGATATTTGAGGCAATCCGAGACAATCCCGAAAGATCCCAGGTTATTGGGGTCAATGTCCAAAAACAACAATTGGTTGGCCAGGTTATTGCTGGTTTTTTCGCCGGAGTTGCAGGGGTTTTGTTCGTCGTAGTCGAAGATTCTGTTTTTCCTGATCTTATGTTCTGGACCTTGTCTTTGGAGATACTCATTATGTGCCTACTGGGTGGTTGGTTCACTTTTTGGGGACCTCTCGTTGGTGCCGCAGTCATGGTGATACTCAGGACCATCGTGGGCATCTATACAGAATACTGGACTCTAGTCCTCGCCATCATCTTAATCCTCCTCATTTTTTTTCTTCCCCAAGGTGTATTGGGATATCTGGCTGACCTTGTGGATTCCAGAAATACGGCCATGCCGCAGGGGAACGAGTAGATGCTGACTGTCGAGCAATTGTCCAAGTCGTTTGACCGTTTCATGGCTGTGAGGGAAGCTAATCTGTCCGTTCAAGAAGGACAAATTGTCGCCGTAATAGGTCCCAATGGCGCAGGCAAAAGCACGCTTTTTAAATTGGTTACAGGCTTGATCAAACCCAACAAAGGAAAAGTAATATTCAACGGCGAAGACATTACGGGTATCCCGGCCCACGAGGTCTGCAGAAAGGGCATAGGCCTTTCTTTTCAAATAGTAAACATTTTCAATAGGTTGACCGTTTTTGAAAATGTCAGAGCAGCTGTTTTGGCCCATCAAAGAAAGACTTTTAAACTTATCACCCCAGCTCGAAGGCTGGCGAACGACGAAACTACAAGCATAATTGAAAGCGTTGGTCTTGCCGGTGTATCTAATCGAGTCAGCGGTTCGCTTTCCCATGGTGAGCAAAAGGTTCTTGAGATCGCCATCGCTTTGGGCACGCATCCTAAGTTGCTGATACTGGATGAGCCGACGGCAGGCATGTCGCCTGAAGAAACACTAATGATGATAGAGCTTATACAGCACTTGAACCGCGAGATGGGTCTGACCATCCTGTTCTGCGAGCATGACATGGAATTAGTGTTCTCGATAGCCGAATCAATTATGGTGATGCAGCAAGGGGCTACCATAATTCAAGCGGATCCGGAGACTGTCAAGAACGATCCGCTAGTGAGAGAAGCATACCTAGGGGGCGACGATTGATGTTACAGGTCAAGGACATTCACACGTTCTATGGCCTTAGCCACGTGCTTTTTGGCGTCTCCCTCTCCGTCGACCAAGGAGAGATTGTATGTTTACTGGGGCGAAATGGCGCTGGTAAGAGCACAATTATCAAAAGTATAATGGGGATTGTTCCACCTAAACAGGGATCCATCAAATACAGGGGCAAGGAGATTAACGGGCTGCCACCTTTTAGGATTGCGCGTCTCGGTGTGGGGTATGTGCCTGATGATCGACGTGTATTCGCCGATCTCACTGTGGGCGAGAACCTAGAAATCTCTGAACGGCCCGGGGTGACACGCACTGAATGGAATAAGAAAAAAGTATATGAGTTCTTCCCTGCTCTTGGTCATATCGATGGAAGAAAGGCCGGCCTTTTGAGCGGGGGAGAGCAGCAAATGCTAACTATTGCTCGAGCACTAGTCACCAACCCTGATTTGCTGCTCCTAGATGAACCCACTGAGGGCCTAGCACCACTCATCGTGCGGACCCTCATGGAACGAATACTCGCCCTCAAAGAAAAGGGTTTGACCATTCTTTTGGCAGAACAAAATCAAAAGGCTGCACTGGCCCTGAGCGACAGAGGATACTTGATAGATAACGGGGTTATTCGATTTCATGGAAGTATAAAAGAGCTACGGGATAACGAGAGCATTCGAAAAAAGTATCTTCTGGTATGAGTGCGTGGGATAAATATATCGATTATTGGAATTAAATGTGAATCTCAGGGGAGGTTTGCTGACGCATTCCTACTAACGCGGGAGGAATCCACTACAAAAGTCCCCCTTAAGACTGCTATCACATCAACCGACTGTCTGGCAGTGCGGGCAGAATAAAGACGACTTGGCAATCTCAGTTTTCGTCCCACAAAAAATGACTTACCCTTCATGCATTATCCCTCTTCATAAGACCTAGACTCAGAATCACATTGTCCTAACCAATTATAATACTAATAATCATACGCCTGTTTCTGTAGGCTTTTCCTCTCTTGTGTTTAGCTGAATAACGCCAAAGACTTTGGTCAATTCAGCGCCAAGAAAGAATATCTGCGCGCTGTAGTAAACCCAGATCATGAGGATAACAAGCGAACCTGCCGCCCCATACACGGACCTGACACCACTTAGACCCAAGTACAGCCCCACCACGCCTTTACCAACTAGTAACAAAAGCCATGCAAAAACCGCACCTACCAAAGCCGCCACAAATGATACCCGAACTGGCGGCATGAACTTATACGCGAGGAAAAGAATGGCCGGAAGCATGCCGACTGAAATTAGTGCATTAACTAGTTCGAGCGGGTTGTAAATAGAAGGCATCATCTGCATGAACAAAGACCGCGCAGTCGTCACCAATGCACCCACAACTGCGGAAACAATTATCAGTATTCCTATTGCCACAACTAGGACAAAAGAAACAACCCGTGTGTAAAGGAAATGAAAAATACCTTTGCCTCGATCTGGTTGATGATGCCATATTGTCGCTAGCGAACTTTGAAGCTCAGAGAAAGCGGCCATGGCTGTTGCAATGGCCGTCAAGATACCAAATATAGGAAGCCCTTTTCCTGCTATCTTCCCTTTCGCACTCTCCAGGAGCCCCATTAAAACTGCTGGATCCACCGGGCCAACGAACTCCTTAAGCCCGTGACTCAGCTCAGACTCAGCTGCCTTCCCAACGAACGTCTCTGCCACTGAAAGGCCTATGAGTAACGCAGGTCCCGCAGAAAAAATAGTGTAAAATGCAAGGGCAGCCGCCATTCTCGGCGCATGGTCGGCAATCCAACAATTGACTGCATCTCGCAGGAGATACAGAATGCTTCTTATGACGTTGCTCATCCCTCGTCCAATCATACGGGCAGTGAATAATTTCCTCTTCATGAGCAACGACTATTAGCATGAAATCCGTCTGAAAATAACCTTCTCTCCTGAATTTATTTTACAACTCTGGATGTCACTTCTGAAGAACTGTCAACGAATCGAACCTAGTTACAGAGTTATCAATATTGTTGGCCCACGTCCTAAGCCCTACCGCACCACTCTGGAAACGACCATCAGTGAAATTAAATACTTGAACGCCATTAAGCCATATCGTGTGTTGGTCGCCCACGACCGATATGGTAACCTTCTGATCTTTTCCAAATATCTCGCTCGAGGGGAAAAAGTCGCTCATATTGGCTGATTGAATTGGAGGAGACTCCGCTCCATTGGTCACTGTCCTAACCACGAGCTTGTTTCCCAACCCGGGATCATATTGAAAAACGTAGCCATTTCTAGTTCCGAAGCTATCTCCGCCAGTGAAACGATAGTAAACGCCGTAACCCGGCCCAGACTCCAGGGTGGCAGTTGTTTCTACGGTATAGTCTTTCCAAGTCGCTTCACCTATGGTGGCTACAAGCTGTCCGCCGCTCCTGGTGGTTACCACCAGCTCTCCGTTATTAACGTCGTATGAAGCGCGGCTTATGAGGAATTTGATCCCATCTGTGTTATTGAAACCAGTTGAAAAGAGCTCACGACTAGCAGTCGCCGCCAGCTGATTACCGCCGGCCATGTCCAGTGACCAGATCGTACCAGTCCCATAGCTCGCCGTTGCCCTAACCACGCTACCGCTGTTGGTTATGGATACACCGCATTTATTCGTTGGACCGGGATACCCGTATTTGCCAGTCGTGTCAGCAAGAACCTCTGACACTGCCCTGGCCACCGACTCGGTATCCGTAGCCACTGTACCTGTACCACTAAGCGTGTCATCTGCTAATTTCTTTTGAACTGCCGCCCTGACGTTGTATAGATCAGCAAGTGCAGCCTGATCACACGCTGTTTTCTTATAATTGTTGTAATATGGGATCGCGACGGCAGTTATGATACCGATGATTGCCACCACCACCATCAGCTCCACCAACGTGAAACCCCTTACATTTCTCATTTTTCGTGCCTCTTGTCTTCATCTCATGTTATCATGACACAGTCTCATTTCTGCGGAACAACCACTTGTGTCATTTCATAATCAGAGCAACAATGGTGCCAAATTTCGGCGCACGGTTCTTGGCTCCGGAGCTTTGTTTGCAGATGTCGCCCAAGTTATATCAGGAAGTCAAAGGACAAAAATTGTCAGCATATCCAATGGCGTTTTCGAATCTCTACCATTTTATTATATTTCGCCGATGTAAACTAACTTGACACATGCCGCTTTTTGTCACCGTCTGCAGCGAGGCTCTGAACCTGACGAAGAAAAGCAATACAAAGTCTGTTGCTCCACTGAAATCAAAATCAACTTTAAAACACAAAAAAATCTAAACACCTATCAAGTTCGAAAAACTTGGATATTGATTGTATCCTAATTCAGGTCTATTAGAAGTCCATATCTGATCCGAAACTTCCCACGGAAAAAATAGCATTATCTATAGACGCTCAGTCTCTGGAGTACGATGTGGCAAAATATGAATTCGATGGAAAAAAGCCCCATGTGCATACCAAGGCCTTTGTGCATCCACTAGCCGTCTTGATCGGTGACGTCCACGTAGAAGAAGACTGCTACGTCGGGGCTGGCGCTGTCCTAAGAGGAGACCTCGGCCCCATTCGTTTAGGACAAGGGTCGAACATTCAGGAGAACTGCGTTATTCATACCTTTCCGAATGAGGCCGCCGTGGTTCACGAAAATGTGCACGTTGGGCATGGATGTATTTTACATGGATGCGAAATCTATCCCGTGGTTCTGGTTGGGATGGGGTCCACCATCGGTGACGGCGTCAAAGTCCATTCTCAGACGATCATAGGCGCTGGCAGCCTCATACTAGCACATACCGAAATACCTGCGCGCAGTCTCGTTGTGGGAGCGCCGGCAAAAGTAGTTAAAACGGTAACAACGGCGCAGATCGAGCAAATAATGAGCGGGTTAGAAATTTATGTTACATTGACCAGGCGCTACCTCTCAACTTTCAGGAGGATAGATTAAAGGTAACATCGATATGTCCAGATGTCATAAAAGGTCTCAAGGTGTCGGAAGTTGGAAAAGACTTGCCTAATGCCAACTGCCGAGAGGATAAAAAATTAGACAAAAACACGTCATATGTGCTTAGCTTTGATGACTGCCATAAGTTTTAAGGAGGAGTGGTGAGGAAAAACTTAATTATTGTATTGCTAGTGGTTTCTGCCGCCGTCGCGGTAGCAGCTGGCCTGTTGTTGAAGCAGCACGGCTCATATCCCGTCCAAGATAACAAAACTGATAGTAACCACCAAAACGCAGGCCCTAGGAAATCAGGCCCCATCGCCGTGATTCCCAAGGGGACCACCCATTCATTTTGGAAATCGGTATTGGCAGGAGCCCAAGACGCGGCAAAAGAAAACTCTGTTAATATTTTCTGGACCGGGCCTGATCGTGAGGGCGATCGTGAAAAGCAGATTCAAATCGTAGAAGACTTCATAGTCCGGAAAGTAGCCGGCATTGTGCTCGCTCCCACAGATTCAAGAGCCCTAGTACCAGTCGTAGAACGTGCACAATTAGCCAAGATACCCGTGGTTATAATCGATTCAGATATCGAAACAGATGCCAGGGTCTCGCTGGTGGCTACTGACAACTACCAAGCCGGGGCATTGGCAGCGCATCACATGGCAAAGTTGCTAGGTGCCAAAGGGAATGTGGCTGTCATAAAGTACATGCCTGGTTCAGCTTCAACAACTGCACGCGAAAAAGGATTCATTGAGACTCTAAGAAATGAATATCCAGCCGTTAACATTGTTGAAGATCGTTATGGTTTGGACACGGTGGAGACCGCTCTATCAGCTGCTGAGGATGTGCTTACCCACCACAAACACCTCGATGGAATTTTTGCGTGCAACGAATCAACTTCGGTAGGCACACTTCGCGCCCTAGAAAGTCAGGGGAGGGGAGATTCTATGAAAATGATCGGCTTCGATGCCGCAGACGCCCTAATCAAGGCTCTAGAGTCAGGACGAATTTCAGCCCTCGTCGTCCAAAATCCTTATGCAATGGGCTATAAAGGAGTGTCTTGCCTGGTGTCGGCAATCAAGGGCCAACCTGTCCCGCAGAGAATTGATACTGGCGTTAGACTAGTCACCAAGGATATGCTCAAATCCAAAGACGTTCGTTCGCTGATTGGTAAAGATAGTTGATGGCTTTATCCGATACAATCCTCGACTCCGCTTACGCCCTAGAGGTCAGGGGCATAAGCAAGAGATTTGGTCCTGTGAAAGCCCTGGATGACGTTACTATGTGTGTTAAAAAAAGCACCGTCCATGCCGTAGTGGGTGAAAACGGAGCCGGGAAATCAACTCTCATGAAGATAATAGCAGGAGTGTATCAACCAGACTCTGGGGTAATCCTGCGCGATGGAACACCGTGTGTTTGGAAGCACCCCGCAGACTCACTCGCAGCCGGCATTGCGATGATCTATCAAGAGCTGAGTTTGGCTCCTGACCTAACCATTGCCGAGAACGTGTGGCTTGGGAAAGAACCGAAGGGTATCTTACCTGGCGTTTACTCTTTACGCAACGTTATGGCGGAAACTAACATCTTGGCCAAGAAATACGGCTTTGCAGTGGATGCCAGCCAAAAGGTAAAGGATCTTTCGCCAAGTGACTGCCAAATAGTTGAAATACTTAAGTCACTTGCACGTAATGCCGATATCTTGGTTATGGATGAGCCCACTTCCTCATGCGGCAGAATAGAGGCAGCTGCCCTGCACGAAATTGTAAAAAAGCTATCTTCTAACGGCACCAGTATTATTTACATTTCTCATCGGCTTGAAGAGATTTTGGCAATTGCTCATTATATTACTGTACTTCGTGACGGCCGTGTCGTTTACAGCGGCACATCACAGGGCCTAGGAATCCGAGATATCATAAGTTATATGGTAGGTCGTGATCTCACAGAACACTATCCGAAAAAAAACGTACAAATCGGCTCAGTAGCTCTATCAGTCTCAAAACTCAACTCAACGGCACTTAAAGACATTTCTATTGAGTTGCATTGGGGAGAGGTTTTGGGCATTGCTGGACTAGTGGGCTCTGGACGTACCCAGCTTGCCAGGGCGATATGCGGATTGGAACCAATCCTTCAAGGCAGCATCCGAATAGAAGGTAACCCAGTGGAAATTAGGACGCCCGCTGACGCTCTTTCATGCGGAATCATGTACATTACAGAAGACCGAAAACGATCAGGTTTATGTCTCGATCTACCCGCTGCTTGGAATATGACCCTGCCTTCCCTAGCACAAATTAGTCCGAAGCACATTCTGCATCTTGCACAGGAGAATGAAATCACGGAAAAGATGGCTAAGAAATTGTCGCTCAAATGGGGCGGTCCCGCAACCCCTACATGGGCTCTTTCGGGTGGCAACCAGCAAAAGCTTTTGTTCGCAAGGGCTCTCATTGCTCAATCGCGACTCTTGGTTCTTGACGAACCTACCCGAGGGATCGACATCGCAGCCAAGGTTGACATCTACAATCTTATCGGACAAATGGCAGCTGAAGGGAAAGCCGTATTAATAATGTCTTCTGACCTCCCAGAACTTCTAGGCATTACCGATAGAATTATGGTGATGCGCAAAGGTCAACTCGTAGGCAATCTGCCTTCCGCAACAGCAACCCAGGAAGCCATAATGGAGCTTGCCGCAGTGGACGTGCCTTACGCATGAACAAACTAGCCCGTGAAATTCTGCCTTTCGGCAGCCTTATGCTGGTTATTGCAGTACTGTCCTTGTGGCAGCCCCAAAGCTTTCTCACCGTGGACAATTTTCTCAATGTATTTCGACGCTCGTCGGTCTATGGAATAATGGCCGTCGGCATGACGTTCATCATCATATCAGGTGGCATCGATCTCTCTGTTGGATCACTCTTAGCGTTAAGTGGGATGTGCGCTGCCGGCACAATGGTGTTATTCGGTGGGCACTCGCCTTCTACAGGAGTGATGTTAATGGGTACAGTCGTAGGCCTTCTCACCGGTGCAGCAGGCGGACTGCTTTCCGGAAAGCTGATCACAAAGTTGAAACTCCAACCGTTTATAGCGACTCTCGGAACGATGAGTCTTTATAGGGGAATAGCCCTAGTCATACATGACGGTCAACCTATCAATGTCCCCCAGTTCCGCTATCTAGGCGAGGGAACATGCTTGGGAGTACCCATCTCAGTAATTTTGTTCTTGATGGTCACGGTAATATCTGGAGCCATCTTAAAGTTCACCAAATTTGGTCGTCACACTTATGCTATCGGTTCCAACTCAGAAGCCGCTCATCACGCTGGAATTCGAATAGACCGACGTAT